>Ga0163152_10000261_pt1 | contig 94987 bp, 95 predicted proteins | sample OliLakLV19MP8IB2_FD_148635 | JGI IMG/M metagenome (GOLD analysis project Ga0163152, IMG submission 148635) | Freshwater microbial mat bacterial communities from Lake Vanda, McMurdo Dry Valleys, Antarctica - Oligotrophic Lake LV.19.MP8.IB-2 | ecosystem: Environmental > Aquatic > Freshwater >...
GGCGAGGGCGGGTGGGCGGCGTCGGGATGCCCCCTCCGTCACGCCGCGTCCTTCGACACGGGCCTTCGGCCCGGCTCAGGATGAGGGGCGGCGGTGGAGGCAAAGGGCGGTGGTGTTTTGCTTCCCTCAGTCGCAGACTGGGGGAGCGCCAAGCCGCGAGGCGGCGGAGCGGCAGGGGGAGACGGCGCCATGACCAGTCTGATGGAAGCTCTGTGGCGATGGCTGGCGATCGGCGCGGATTGGGTGCGCGGCGTGGCCCGAAGCCAGGACCGGCCGGAATGGGCCGTCCCTGCGCTGGAGGCGGCGCCGGACTGGGCGATCATGCTGCCGGCGCGGAGTTGACCGACCGGCAGGCTGGAGATTCGGACGCACGGCGCGCGAACGAAGCTGCGGAGGCCGAAGCGCGGATCAAGGCGGCCGTGGCCAGGGACGTCGCGGCCGCGAAAGCCGAGATCATCGCCGCCTTGCAGGAACGCGAGGCGGCGCATCCATCCCCTGTCCCGGCGCCCGCCGAGAGTGTGGCGCGGTTCGCGGCAAGTGTGGCGGAAGACCCGGCGCTGGCGGTAGCCAGGGACAGGCTGCTGGCGCAGGATTTCACCGGGGCGACCATTGCTGTAAGCGCGGCGGCGGAAAAGGGGCCGCAGGCGGGATCGGAAAGCGCTTCGCGCGAGGCTCAGCTCTGGCGCGATCTCGGCCTGCTGGAATCGGGGCGGAGCGTAGCTGCGGCCATTGGCGCCTTTGAAAAGGCACGCGACCTCGACCCGTTGGACTTCGGGACGCTGGTGTTCCTGCGACGGCTGTATCAGGCGGCGGGCAATCTTGAGAAAGCACGGCGCGCGGCCGAAGCGGGTTTTGCCGCCGCGCCGGATGATCGTTCCCGGTCGGTCGCCTTCAACGAACTTGGCGATGTGAACGCCTCGGAAGGGAACCTTGCTGCGGCGCGCAAGGCGTTTGAGGACGGTCTGGCCATCCGGAAGGAGCTTCGGGGGCGCGATCCGGACAACACGGGCTGGCTGCGCGACCTGTCGGTGAGTTATGACCGGCTTGGCGATGTGAATGTCTCGGAAGGTAACTTTCCTGCAGCGCGCCAGGCGTTTGAGGACGCTCTGGCCATCGCTCAGGAGCTTCGGGCGCGCGATCCGGACAACACGGGCTGGCAGCGCGACCTGCCGGTGAGCTTCAACAAGCTTGGCGATGTGAATGTGAGGGAAGGGAATCTTCCTGCGGCGCGCAAGGCGTTTGAGAACGGTCTGGCCATCCGGAAGGAGCTTCGGGGGCGCGATCCGAACAACACGGGCTGGCTGCGCGACCTTTCGGTGAGTTATGACCGGCTTGGCGATGTGAATGTCTCGGAAGGAAACCTTGCTGCGGCGCGCCAGGCGTATGAGGACGGGCTGGCCATCGCTCAGGAGCTTCGGGGACACGATCCGAACAACGCGGGCTGGCTGCGCGACCTGTCGGTGAGCTTCAACAAGCTTGGCGATGTGAACGTCTCGGAAGGAAACTTTCCTGCAGCGCGCGAGGCTTATGAGAACGGTCTGGCCATCGCTCAGGAGCTTCGGGCGCGCGATCCGGACAACACGGGCTGGCTGCGCGACCTTTCGGTGAGTTATGAGCGGCTTGGCGATGTGAACGTGAAGGAAGGAAACCTTCCTGCGGCGCGCAAATCGTATGAGGACGGTCTGACCATCCGGAAGGAGCTTCGGGCGCGGGATCCGAACAACACGGGCTCGGCGCGGGACATGATCGTCAGCCATGTGAAGATGGCCGAGGCCATGGGCGACCCGGCCCATTATCGTCTGGCGCTGGAGATCGCCGTGGACATGCGGGCGCGGGGAATTTTGGCGCCCGCGGACGCCTGGATGGTGGACGAACTGACGAAGCGGGCGGCGGGGTAGGGGACGGGGGTGGCGGGCGCGGCTCCCGGCCTTTTGCTTTCGCTCAAGGCGCCAGGCCCCCTCCGTCTCGCTCGCAAGCGCGAGCGATCCACCTCCCCCGGCTTCGCCGGTGGAGGACTGGCGGGGCGGGGCTAGCTGTTTTCGCGGCGGGCGAGGAAGGCGAGGCGTTCGAAGAGCGCCACGTCCTGCTCGTTCTTGAGGAGGGCGCCGTGGAGGGGCGGGACCAGCTTGTTGGGGTTCTTCTCGCGCAGCGTCTCGGGGTCGATGTCCTCGGACAGCAGCAGCTTCAGCCAGTCCAGCAATTCGGAGGTGGAGGGCTTCTTCTTGAGGCCGGGCACGTCGCGCATCTGGTAGAAGGTCTTCAGGGCCTCGGACACCAGCCGCTTCTTGATGCCGGGAAAGTGGACGTCGATGATGGCGTTCATCGTCTCGGCGTCGGGAAACTTGATGTAGTGGAAGAAACAGCGGCGCAGGAAAGCGTCCGGCAATTCCTTTTCGTTGTTGGAGGTGATGATGACCACGGGGCGGACGGCGGCCTTGATCGTCTCGTTGGTCTCGTAGACGTAGAACTCCATGCGGTCGAGTTCCTGCAGGAGATCGTTGGGGAATTCGATGTCCGCCTTGTCGATCTCGTCGATCAGGAGGACCGGGCGGGCAGGGGCGGTGAACGCCTCCCAGAGCTTGCCCTTCTTGATGTAGTTGCGGATGTCGCGGGCGCGTTCTTCTCCCAGTTGCCCGTCGCGCAGGCGGGCGACGGCGTCGTATTCATAAAGACCCTGATGGGCCTTGGTGGTGGATTTCACATGCCACTCGATGATCGGCATGCCGAGCGCCCGCGCGATTTCAAGGGCCAGCATGGACTTGCCGGTGCCCGGCTCGCCCTTGACCAGCAGGGGCCGTTCCAGCGCGATCGAGGCGTTGACGGCGACGCGCAGATCGTCAGTGGCGATGTAATTGTCGGTGCCCTGGAAGCGTGTCTTGTGGCTAGCCATGTCGTTGTCCCCGCCGCCTGCCGGTCGGTCGAAAGCTTAGAGCGGATTTGGGCGGGGGAGGGAAGCGGCGTGTCAGCGCAGGGGGAAGACAAGCAAAACTTAAGGAACGGGCGCTAGACGGGACGGGCGGCCCTCGCCAGAGTCCGGCTCACGCCGGATTACGGGCGCCGGCCGGGAGGGCGACATGCCGCTGAAACTTTCGCTCAAGCCGGGCGAGCGCTTTGTCGTCAACGGGGCGGTGCTGGAAAACGGCGACCGCCGGGCCGTGCTGCTGTTGCAGAACAAGGCCTCGATCCTGCGCGAGAAGGATATCATCCAGCCCGAGGAGGCGACAACCCCGGTCAAGCGCATCTATTTCCCGATCATGATGATGTATCTCGAGCCCGCCGACGCCAACCGGCAGTTCGACGAGTTCGTGCTGCGCCTCAACGAGTTCATGGGCGCGATCCGCTCGACCGACGTGCTCAAGGATTGCGTGTCAATGTCCCGCGAAGTGATGGCGGGCGAGTATTACAAGGCGCTGACCAGGTGCCGAAAACTGCTTTTGTTCGAACAGGGATTGCTGGCCAATGTCGGTACAAGCCTACCAGAAAGCCGCAGCGAGGACTGAGGGTCCGCGCCAGACCGAGTACCGGGCGTTCGCCAATGCGACGCGCGCCCTGATCGACGCGTCGGCCATGCCGACGATGGAGATCGGCCGCCGGGCCGAGGCGCTGGCGCGCAACCGCCAGCTCTGGACGCTGCTCGCGTCCGACTGCGGGGATGCAGGCAACCAGCTTCCGGCGCCGCTGAGGGCGCAGATCATATCGCTGTCGATGTTCATCGACCGGCATTCCAGCTCGATCATCCGCGAGGGGGCGTCGTTCGACGTGCTGATCGACATCAACCGGACGGTGATGCAGGGGCTTGGCTCCTCCACCTGAAAGGGGGAGCCCGGGGGCGGTTCCGGCCTGATTCGTAGCCGCGGCTCCACTTCTCCTTAAGAGGTTTCAGGCAGTCTCCGCTCCATGCCAGCGCAAAACGCGCCGGCGCCGATCAAAACGATCGGCTTAGGACCCAGAATGGAGACTTCCTGTCATGCTTAGCGTGAACTCGAATTACGGCGCGTCCATCGCGCTCCAGTCGCTCAACTCCACCAACAAAGAACTCACCCAGGTCCAGAACCGCATCAACACCGGCTACAAGGTGTCGAGCGCAAGGGACAACGGGGCCGTGTTCGCCATCGCCGAAGGCCAGCGCGCCCGCCAGACCTCGATCGTCGCCGTCAAGGACGGCATTGATCGCGCGTCCTCCGCGGTCGACGTGGCGCTCGCCGCCGGCGAGTCGATCGGCGAGATCCTCAAGCAGATGAAGACGAAATCGACGGCCGCCCAGGCCGGCGATCTCACGACCGAACAGCGCAGCGCTCTGCAAGCCGATTATGACGCCCTTCGCGCCCAGATCGACCAGATCGCCAACTCCGCGCAGTTCAACGGCCTCAACCTGGTGGCGGCCGGCGGCTCCGACCTTTCGGTCGTGATGTCCGACCTCTCCACCGGCACCACGGGCCGTCAGGTCGCCTCGACGGTTGTCGCGGGCGAAGTGCCTGGCCTCTCCGCCTATGTCGTGGGCTCCGGCTCGGTGACGGCGGCGGACGACACGACGTTCAACCTGAACGGCGTCGCCATCGGCACGGTCGATATCACCGCGACGATGACGATCCAGCAATATCTCGACGCGGTCGGCACGCAGACCGGCGGACGGGTGACGGCTTCGTACAACCAGTCAACCGGCCAGTTTGCTTATGTCGCGAAGGAAGCCGTGGTCACCACCAACGAACTGACGCTGACGACGACGGGCACCGCCCGTTCCTTCCTCGGTCAGGGCGTCGCCGCGACCGCGGTTTCGGGCGGATCGGTCACCTCGACCATCACCAACCGTGACTTCACGGTCGGCGGTTCGGGCGCTCTCGCCTCGATCTCCGGAGCGGCCAGCCTGCTGGCTTCGACGGGTTCGGCGACCACGACCTCGGGCAATATCGACACCGCGATCACGGCTATCAACAGCCAGATGGCGACGATGGGCTCGCAGGCCAAGGCGCTGGACGTCCAGACCGCCTTCCTGGCGAAACTGAACGACGTCGTCGAACAGGGGATTTCGAACCTGGTCGACGCCGACCTCGCCAAGGAGAGCGCACGCCTTCAGTCGCTGCAGATCAAGCAGCAGCTGGGCGCGCAGGCCCTGTCGATCGCCAACCAGGCGCCGCAGCTGATCCTGTCGTTCTTCAGCTAATCGACTGACTGAAGGTTCACGCGGGACGCCCCTCCGGCTTCCCGCGTGAACCGACATGTCCCGGCAATTCCTGCCTGCCTCCCACGATCTTGCCTAGCGGCGAGACCTCTCAAGCGCGCGGCGTTAACGCTCGAAGTGCTGGAATCATTGGGAGATCCGGGCCGCGCCTTAACCGTTCCAGACTGGCACAGGCCTTGTAAGCGCAGAGTGGACCGGCGCCCGTAGCGGGGCGCTCCACGAGGTGCTGCAGGAGCGGATCCGATGCTGAGCGTCAACACCAACTACAGCGCCATGGTCGCGCTCCAGAACCTCAACATGACCAACACCGAGCTGGAGGAGGTGCAAGGCCGCATCAATACCGGCTTCAAGGTCGCCAACGCCAAGGACAATGGCGCCGTGTTCGCGATTGCCGAAACGCAGCGCGCGCGGTCCTCCTCGATCGCGGCGGTCGCCGACGGGATTGACCGCGCTTCGGCGGCGGTCGATGTTGGCCTCGCAGCCGGCGAGGCCATCGGGAAAATCCTCAGGGACATGAAGACCAAGTCGGTCGCGGCGCAGGCCGCCGACCTCACCACCGAACAGCGCAACGCCCTGCAGGCGGACTATGACGCGATGCGCGCCCAGATCGACCAGATCGCCAACTCGGCGCAGTTCAACGGCATCAACCTGGTGTCGGCAGGCGGCGCCAACCTCAGCGTGCTGATGTCGGACCTGTCGACCGGCGCCACCGGCCGCATGGTGCAATCGACGGTGATCGCGGGCGAGGTGCCCGGGCTTTCGGCCTATGTCGTGGGCTCCGGCGGGGTGACGGCGGCGGACGACACGACGTTCAACCTCAACGGCGTCGCCATCGGAACGGTGGACATCACCGCGACCATGACGATCCAGCAGTATCTGGACGCGGTCTCGACCCAGACCGGCAACCGCGTCACCGCCTCCTACAACCAGTCGACCGGCCAGTTTTCCTACATCGCCAAAGAAGCGATCATCACCACCAACGAACTGACGCTGACGACGGCTGGAACGGCGCGATCGTTTCTGGGTCATGGCGTCGCCGCCGCCGCCGTGTCGGGCGGGGCGGTCACATCCACGATCACCAATCTCGACTTTACCGTGGGCGGCGCCGGCGCCCTCTCGACGATCTCGGCCGCCGCCAGCCTGCTGGCGTCGACAGGCTCGGCCACCACGACGTCGGGCAATATCGACACCGCCATCGTCACGCTGAACCAGCAGCTCGCCAGCCTCGGCTCTCAGGCCAAGGCCCTCGACGTGCAGAACGAATTCCTCGGCAAGCTGCAGGACGTGGTGGACAAGGGGATCGGCAACCTTGTTGACGCCGACCTCGCCAAGGAAAGCGCCAAGCTGCAATCGCTGCAGATCAAGCAGCAGCTGGGCGCGCAGGCCCTGTCGATCGCCAACCAGTCGCCGCAGGTGATCCTGTCTCTCTTCAGGAGCTAGTTCGGTCCCCACGCAGCGCAGGGCTATGCCTATGGCGGCGGAGCCGGTCTCGGGCTTCACCCAAGAACTTTTCTTCGTCGCGAAAAATCCAGTTGTGGCAAGCCCAGTCGCGGAAAGCAGAGAAAGATTCTCAGGTCGCGCTTCGCTTGCCCGAGAATGACTCCAATGAGTGCTTTGCGCCCGTAGGCGATGGCCCTGCCACACAGCGGGAGCTGAAACCTTCCGTTAACGATCCCTAACCAAGACTGACCGCCGACTCGACGATTCGTGCGACGAACCGTCCTCGGAGACAGTCATGGTCGACAGCCTGAACAACGCCAACGGGGTTCTTGGCGCCCTCAAACATTTCCAGACGGCGCGGCGCGACCTGTCATCGGCCGAAACGCGGTTGTCCTCCGGCCTCCGGGTGAACCAGGCGCGCGACGACGCCCAGGCCTTCCAGTCCTCCGCGTCGATGCAGAACGAGACGGGGTCGCTCAAGGCCGTCAGTCTCAGCCTCGGACGGGCCGAGGCGGTCTCCGACGTCGCCATCGCCGCCGCCGAGCAGGTCTCCAAGCTGCTCATCCAGATGCGAGTCACGGCGACGACCGCGATGGGGGAAGACCTCGGCCCTTCGCAGCGCGCGGTCCTCAACCAGACCTTCAACGAGCAGATGGAGCAGCTCGAACGCTTCATCGAGAGCGCGACCTTCGACGACGCCAACATCCTCAACGGATCCAAACCCAACGGCATCAGCTTCATCGCCGACGCCGAGGCGACCAGCACGCTGTCGCTGGCCGGGCGGAATCTGTTGCCGGGGGGAGGGGTCATCACGCTGGTTCCGGGCGACAATCTCGCGACCGCCGACAGCGCGCGGCGCGCCTTCGACAAGCTCACCGCTTCGATCGAGAATGTCGGCCACGAATTGACCGGCCTTGGCGCCGAGGCAAAACGGGTGACGGCGCAGATCGGTTTTGTCTCCCGGCTCGCCGACGCGCTGGCGGCGGGCGTCGGACGGCTGATCGATACCGACCTGGCGGAGGAAAGCGCGCTGGTGCAGGCGCTGCAGGTCAAGCAGTCGCTGAGCGGGGAGGCGATCAACATCGCCAACAGCACGCCGCAGGCGCTGCTGGCGCTGTTCCGCGGCTGATCCAGGCGCCAGAGCATCCTTCGATCAAGACGGAATCAGTTTGGAGCTTCCCCGGGGGGCCGGAATGATCGGCGGCACGCAGTTCGAGTTGTTCATCGCGACGTTCGTCACGTTTTTCGTGGTGATCGACGCGGTGGGCGTCGCGCCGATATTCGCCTCGCTGACGCGGCCCGGCGGGCCGAAATACGCTCGCGACATGGCGATCAAGTCAACGATCGTCGCGACCCTGATCCTGTTCTTCTTCGCCTTCGCCGGTCCCTGGCTACTGGGGCATATGGGGATTTCGCTCGATTCGTTTCGGGCCGCTGGAGGCGTGCTGCTTTTTCTCATCGCGCTCGAAATGGTGTTCGAGAAGCGCCAGCAGCGCCAGAAGTCGCGCGCCGATCAGGTGCTGGCCGAGGAGGAAGAAGCCGGGCGGCTGGACGACATCTCGGTCTTTCCGCTGGGCATTCCAATGATCGCGGGGCCCGGCTCGATCGCGACGGCGATGCTCTACATGCAGAACGCCGGCGGGGACTTTCAGGCGATCGGCATCGTGGCGGGGGCGATCGGCGTCAATCTGGTGCTGACGGCGCTGATCTTCATGGCCGCCGCGCCGCTGATCAAGGTGATGGGGGAGAGCATCGCCGGGGCGATCACGCGCATTTTCGGTGTGATCCTCGCGGCGCTGGCCGTGCAGTTGATGGTGGACGGGATCAAGGGCGCGTTCGGGCTGGGATGAACCGGCGCCAGGCGGACACAGGTTGTTCCAGGTTCTTGTTTGGTCGCGTTTTCTGACGGCGAACCGATTTCGGTTCGCCTGAAAGCGCTCTAGCGCGGGAGGGGTTCGTCAAGGGCGTAGACGGCGCTGCGGCGGACCGGGGCGTCGCGCATGAACGATCGCCAGAGGACGTTGAGCGCGATCGCCAGCAGGAGGCCAAGGCAGGCGACCAGACCCAGGAGCTGGAGGCGCAGGGCGTTGTTCCAGGTGATGACGGTACGGGCGGTGTCGAGGAAATGCTCGCCGTCATAGCTGGCGAGCGCGACGGCGCGGTCGCCGCCGGCCTCCGCGACAAGACGCGCGCGGCGCAGGTCGGAGCCGTCCCGGACCTGCGAGAGAATGGTCACGGCGGAACTGGGCGAAGTCTCGCGTGAGATTTCCTGGATGATGCGCAGATCCTGGGACAGGGATTCGACGGCTCCGCGGTCGGCGCTGGACTTGAAGATGCCCTCAATGACGGGCGCGTTCGACACATAGCCGAACTCGCTCTGGAATTCGGCCACCAACAGGCGCTTGAGGCGCTGCGGCGGGGCGGCGAGGAAGAGCTTGCGCTGGAGATAAAACTCCAGCTTGGGATCGAGGCGCTGGGCGCGCCGGGCGGAGAGCACGATCGAGGCGCCTTCGCGGGCCTCGGCGTCCGCCAGGGTGAGCCCGACGCCCGCCAGCGTGAAGGCGAATTCGTCGATCCGGTCCTCCCGCGCCCAGCGCGAGGCCTGAAGGGCGAGATCCCTGAGATCGCCGAGGACATTGTACTGGGTCTGGGGCTCGTCCCCGTCACGGGCGAGCTGGCCGTCGGGCGTCGCGGGCGCCAGACCGTCAGCGGCCTGCAGCGCAACATCTTCCGCAGGAACGGGCGAGGCGGCGACATTGTCGAACTTGGAGATGATCGGAGCGTTGCGCTTTTCGTAGGTTTCCTGAACGTCCTCAGGGAGGTAGGCGAGCGCCGCCAGGACAAGCTGGTCCTCACCGCCGGTGTCGGCAACCGCGATCCGGGCCTTCAGCGAATCGCCGTCATCGCCGCCCAGCATGGCGGGGGCCGCCAGAAGGAGGCCGTTGACCGTGGTCATGTCGCCCGCCTCGAGTTCCTCACGGACGAAACCGGCCCAGACCTCGCGCGGGGGCGCCTCGCCGGAGGCCGTAAGACGCTGGAACCTGTTCTCGATAGCCTGGCGGGTCGCCTGGATCGCTTCGGACGACGCCTCGAACGGGGGCCTCGGCTCTCCGGCGCCATAGGCGGTGGAGACGGCGCGGGCGGCGATGAACGGAGCGACGCACAGGGAGGCGTTGAAAAGCAGAGCCGCGTAGGCGGCGAAGGGCAATCCGTGCCTGCGTCGACGATTCATCGGCCGGCTTCCCGCTTCGTTATGCTACGGCGCGCAAGGCGGTGACGCTCATGAGCGCTTGACGCGCCCCCCGGACCACTTGGTCAGCCGTCACGCTCCGGATCAAGTGGCTTTGGCGCCATGGAGTCAAAAATATTAGCGCCGCACGGGAACAAATTTGGTTTAACGAAGCTTCATGTGGGTCGAAAGACACGTCTTGACGCAGGGGACTTCATTTTCTGGCGCGCCAGGTCGGGGATTCAAGTTTCATGCCTTGGCGTTGACCGCCAGCCCCGCAGCCTTCGCGCCCGTCGCGTGCAGTGCGCCCGAGCGGCCATAGCCCGCAGGGGCGCCGCGCGAGGACGCGATTTCCCCGGCGATGGTGCGCACGAGGCCCTCCGTGACCTCCTTCATCGCCGCCAGCGCTGCGGCGTGGATTGTGACGACGGATTCGAGCTTCCGGGAGACCTCGCGCAGAGCGCTCTTCTGGTCGGGGCGGGCGCCAGCGAGAAGCGCGGGATTGGTCTTGATCTGCGCGACTTCGAGCCGCCAGGCGTGAGCGAGGCGCTCCTTCTCGTCCCAGTCGGCGGAGGCGCCGTCGAGGCGACGGACCTTGAGGGCCTCGATCTCGGCCGTGATCAGCTCGACGAGGCGGCCGGCCATGGCGATCAGATGGTCGGCCCGGTCGGTCGCGGCGGGATCGATCGTGTTCATTCTTCGAGCCCCTGCATTCTGAGGATTTCCCTCAGCACCACCTTGGCGATCCCGACGCCGCCGCCGGAGGAGACGGTCTGCGCATAGCGGTCGATCAGCATGGGCCGGAAGGCGTCTTCGGCCGGTCCGCCCCCGAACGGTCCGTCGGTCTCGACGCCGGCGAACATGGGCTGGAGCATTTCGGCGATGAACATGCGCTCGAAATCCTCGGCGACTTTCTCGGCCTGCTCGCGGGTGCGGACTTCGGCCGGGTTCGCCGGGAGGGCGGGCTTGCGGGCCAGCATCGCATCGAGGGGCAGGGAGAGGCCAAGCTCCGCCATCACATCAGCTCGATTTCGGCCTGCAGGGCGCCCGAGGCCTTCAGCGCCTGCAGGATCGAGATCATGTCGCGCGGCGAGACCCCAAGTGCGTTGAGTCCGTTGACGAGATCGCGCAGCGGCACGCCGCCGGGCAGGACGGCAAGGTCGGCCATGTCCTCCGCGACGGTGACGTCGGTCTGGGGGACGACCACGGTGTCGCCGCTGCCGAAGGCGTTGGGCTGGCTGACGGCCGGGGTTTCCTGGACCGAGATGGTGAGGTTGCCCTGCGCGATCGCGACCGTCGAGACGCGGACATTGTCGCCCATGACGATGACGCCGGTGGTCTCGTTGATGACGATGCGGGCGGGCTGGTCGGGTTCGATCTGCAGCAACTCGATCTCGGAGATCAGCGCCGCCATGTCGCGGAAGGCCGGCGGACGCTGGAGGCGGACGGTGGCCGGGTCGGAGGCCTGCGCGGCGTTGACGCCGACATAGGCGTTGATCGCGCCGGCGACGCGGGTGGCGGTGGTGAAATCGGGATTGCGCAGGGCGAGGCGCAACTGGGTCTGGCCGGCGAGGTCGAAGGGCAGTTCGCGCTCTATGAGGGCGCCGCTGGGAATGCGGCCGCTGGTGGGGATGTTGCGGGTCAGCGAAGAGCCCGAATCGCCGCCCGCCGTGAATGCGCCGACCGCTACCGATCCCTGCGCCACGGCATAGACCTGGCCGTCGGCGCCCAGAAGCGGAGTCGCGATCAGCTGGCCGCCCTCAAGGCTTTCCGAATCGCACATCGCGGAGACAGTGACGTCGATGCGGCTGCCATTGGTGGAGAAGGGCGGCAGGTTGGCGGTCACCATCACGGCGGCGGCGTTCTGGGTGTTGAGGGTCGAGTTGCGGGTGTTGACGCCAAGACGCTCCATCAGCGATTCGAGGCTCTGGCGGGTGAAGGCGCAATTGCGCAGGCTGTCGCCCGTGCCGTTGACGCCGACGACCACGCCATACCCGAGGAGCTGGTTGTCGCGAACGCCCTCGATGTCGACGATGTCCTTGAGGCGCGTGCCAGCGGACCCCGGCGCAGTCAGCAGCGCGGCGGCGAGAAGCGTGGCGAGACGGGCGAGGACGCGCATGGGGGATCCGGGGACGGGAGAGATGTCCGACCGTTCTGGCCGCTGGCGTTCGAGGCGACCTTGGCGCCGCAATCGGCAAGAAAGGCTTAACCCGGGCGGCCGGTCCGGGACGCGGTTAAGCGCGCGTTAACCCAAGCGACGAAGGGTCGGGTCGAGGAGTTTCCGACTCGATGAAGGTCAATTCCACCTCGTCCTCCACCGCTGCGAGCGCACCAGGCGCGTCGAAGGGCGCGGCCGAAGGCTTTCGCGTCGATTTCGGATCGGGCGGGATCGCTCCGCGCACGGCTGTGTCCGGCGTCAGTGCGGCGGCGGGGGTTTCAGGCGTTTCCGCGCTGATGGCGTTGCAGGGCGTGGACGGTCCCGAGCGGCGGTCGGTCGCGCTGCGCAAAGGCCGGCGCATCCTTGAAGCGTTGGACCGCCTTCAGGTCGCGCTGCTCGGCGAGGGGCCGACAAAGGGACATCTTGGCCTGCTGAGGCGGGCGCTGGAGCAGCGGCGCGAGGCGAGTGACGACCCCGAACTCGACGAGACGCTGCACTGGGCCGAGGTGCGCGCGGCGGTCGAGGTCGCCAAGCTGGAGCGCGGCGCGGCGCTCGCCTGAACCGACGCTTCGCCCGACCTGACTTTCACCTGGCCTGACTTTCACCTGGCCTGACTTTCACCTGACTGGCGAGTTGCGCCCAGGACATTCCCGCCCTGCTGCGAAACCCTGTGCCGGAGAAGGATTCCGGCGCCCGGCCGGCCTGGAAATTGCACCAAAATCCGCAATCAATACAGGCCGACAAAGCCCGTGGACGGGCCGGACTGACTCGGATATACGTCCCGCGCGCCGGGGTGGCGCCGTGCGACCACCCAGGCAGGGAGAGAGCCATGAGTTCTTCGAAAGTCGGAGCCTACAAGCCGACCGAAAGCGAACCCTACATGAACAAGCGGCAGCTCAACTACTTCCGGGAAAAGCTGATTGCCTGGAAAGAGGAAATCCTGCTCGGCAATCGCGAGACCATTAACGGCATGCAGGAAAACGTCGCCCCGATCCCCGACCTGGTGGACCGGGCGGCCTCGGAAGCGGACCGGGCGCTGGAGCTGCGCACACGGGATCGCCAGCGCAAACTGATCGCCAAGATTGACGGCGCCATCCGCCGCGTCGAGCTGGGCGAGTACGGCTATTGCGAAGAGACCGGAGAGCCCATCGGCATCAAGCGGCTGGAGGCCCGTCCCACCGCCACCCTTTGCCTCGAAGCGCAGGAGCGCCACGAGAAGAAAGAGCGCACGGTGAGGGACGCTTGAGCCAACTGGCCACCTGACCCGAAAGCCTTGCTCTCGCCGCCGCCGCAGCGGCTCGCAGCGTTGGACCAATGCCGATCTAAGCCAGGTCGACGAGGTCGGCGATCCGGATCGACAGTCCGGGAATCAGCCTCGCTTCCAGCGGCTGATCGAAGGGCGTCGGGGGAAGGGCGGGCCACGCGCCGTCGAGCCGATGGATGTAGGTCGCGCGGGCCTCCGCGTCGATCACCCAGCATTCGCGGACGCCATGATCGCGGTAGATGGCGGCCTTGCGGTTGAGATCATGATTCAAGCTTGTCACAGCGATTTCGATGACCAACAGCACGTCCCGGCCGCGCATGGCGAACGCCTTGCCCGGCTTGGGATAGATGTAGAAATCCGGTTCCGGGGCGTTGTGGGCGGACAGACGCAGCGTGCCGTCGGGGAGCAGGCCATAGGCGGTCGAAAGACGGGCAATGAGCGCCCGGTTGAGCGCTTCCTTGATATCGAGATGGACTTCGCCCTCCGAAGGCATGTCGATGATCTCCCCCTCGATCAGTTCGAAATTGTCGTCGTCGGCGATGATTCCGGCCTCCTGCATGCGCATCACGTCATCGACGGTGAACCGATGGCGTTCGGGTGAGGCCGGAGGAAGGCGAAATGGCGCGTTCATGACGCCGATCCTATCGCGGCGCGGGACGGTCCGCCACCTACCCAACGCGGCATCGCCGTGGCATGCCGACACCTCAACCTTTCGGGAAGGCCGAACATGGACGCGCCGGATAGCTCCTGGCTGGCGATCTCGGAACTGGCGCGCAACTGGTCCTCGGCCTTCACCCTGGTGGCGGCGCTGGCGGCCGGCCTGTTCGGCCTGTTCCGCTATCTGAGGTCCGAGCGCATGCGCCAGACCGAGCAGGTGCGCGAGCTCTACAGTATGTTCTTCGAATCGCACCGCTACCGGCGTGTGCGGTTCGTGCTCGGCAATCCCGCATCCGAGGAGTTCGCGCAGCTGAAGCTGGAGCTGGAAACCGAGGGGATGCCCAAGGCGCTGGAGGGCGAGCTGATCGACCTGCTCAACTTCTTCGAGTTCGTCTCGGGCCTGACGCGGCGGGGCCTTGTCGCCAAGCCGGACGTCGACTGGATGTTCGCCAATTTCATCGAGCGCATCGCGGCCGTCGATTTCATCCGTGATTATGTGCTGAAGAATGATTTCGAGGAGCTGGCCGTCATCTGTCGGCGATCGATGCGCCCCAGAACCGCCATGCTGGCGCGGCGATGATCAACCGCTCGGCCGGGCCGGAAATCCTGCGGCTGATCGACCTGCTGGCGAAGCTGCCGGGACTGGGTCCGCGATCGGCGCGGCGGGCGGCGCTGCACCTGCTGAAGAAGCCCGACCAGCTGCTGTCGCCGCTGGCGGCGGCGCTGGCGGACGCGGCGGCCAAGGTCGAGGCATGCGCGGTCTGCGGGAATTTCGACACGGTGCAGCCCTGTTCGGTATGCCGGGCGCCGGGGCGGGATGTGTCCATCATCTGCGCCGTGGAGGACGTGGGCGACCTCTGGGCCATGGAGCGATCCGGCGTCTTCAAGGGGCGCTATCATGTGGTGGGCGGGGCGCTGTCGGCGCTCGACGGCGTCGGGCCGGAGGATCTCAACATCCGCTCGCTGGCCGAGCGGGCGCGACAACCGGAGGTGCGGGAGGTCATCCTGGCGCTCAACGCGACAGTGGACGGCCAGACGACGGCCCACTACATCACCGACCGCCTGGTCGGCATCGACGTCAAGGTGACGCGTCTGGCGCATGGCGTGCCGGTGGGCGGGGAGCTGGACCATCTCGACGACGGCACGATCGCCGCGGCGATGGCCTCGCGGAGGTAGGGCGGTTGCAGCAATGCTCTGCGGTCAGGCCGGCGTCGCAGCCAGGCACGACATGAGGCCCTCGCGATAGGTGGGATAGGCCGGCCGCCAGCCGAGCGCCGACTTGGCGCGGGCGTTCGAGACACGCTTGCACTCCGCATAGAAGCGCTGTCCGGCGGGACTGAGGCCGGCCTCCTCGAAGGAGAGGGCGGGCGGGTCGGCGACGCCGAGAAGGCCGGCGGCGTAGCTCAAGACTGCGTCAGCGGGGGCGGGTTCATCGTCGCAGACATTGTAGACGGCGCCGGGACGCGGACGCGCGATCGACAGGGCGAGGGCCGAGACGATGTCGTCACGATGGGCTCGCGAGAAGACCTGACCCGGCTTGACGATGCGGCGGGCGCCAGGCTCGCGGACGCGCTCCAGGGCCGAGCGGCCCGGACCATATATGCCGGGCAGCCGGAATATGTGTGCGCCCAGCGACAGCCATTGAGATTCGGCCGTGACCCGGTTGGCCGCTTCCCGGCTGAGCGGGCGGACCGGCGTTTCCTCGAAAGCCCAGCGTCCGCCCAGATCGCCATAGACGCCGGTGGTGGACAGATAGCCGAGCCAGGCTGCGTGCGGAGCGTCCCTCGAGAGGGCGCGGAAGACCGGACAGCCGGTCGCGTCAGGCGGAACCGAGACGAGCCAGGCGGCCCCAGGAATTGCGGGAGGCGGCGCCGGTCCCTCGCCGGACCAGATCACGGGTTCGATGCCCGTCCGGGCGAGGATGCTCGCCGACAGGACGGTGCGCGTCGTGCCGAGCGTGACGGTCCCGGAGGTCGCGAGGCGAGCCGCGAAGGCGGTCGCCACATAGCCGCATCCAAAGGCTGCAAGCTGCGTTACGGTCATGTTCTGGGGCGCCTGCTGGTGTAAGGGTTTGGAGCACAAAACCCGGGATTTGTCGGCATGAAATGGTTGATCCGCGCCTTGCTGGTCGCGCTGACGCCGGCGGCGCCGGCCCTGGCGCAAGCGCAGGCGCAGAGCGAGGACGCGCGCCTCGCCGCCTGCATCGACAGGATCGATCGCGATCCGGCCAACGCGTACGAGGACGGGTTAGCCTGGCTCGGCCAGGGCAACCGCCCCGCGGCGCGCCACTGCACGGCGCTGGCCCTCATCGCCCTGGGGCACGAGGACGAAGGCGCGGCGCGGCTGGAGCAGCTGGCCAATGACAAGGACGCGGGCAGCCTCGAGGCGCGCGCCGTCTATCTGGCGCAGGCGGGCAATGCCTGGCTGCTGGCGGATGCGCCGGACGCGGCGGTTCTGACGCTGACCAACGCGATGAAGCTGCGGCCGCGCGATGCGGATCTGCGCAAGGATCGCGCCCGCGCCTATGTGGTTCTGGAAAAATGGACCGAGGCCGGCAAGGATCTCGACGCCTCGCTCGAATTGTCGCCGGGCGACCCCGAAGCGTTGCGCCTGCGCGCTCAGGCCCTGATGCGGATGGACCGGCTCGATGACGCCTGGCGCGACATCGTCCAGGCGATGAGACTCGCGCCGAAGGATGTCGATGTGCTGGTGATGCGCGGCGCCATCCGCGAGGCCATGCGCGCCAGGGGCATGAAGGATCCCGACGGGCTCTGAGCGTTGACGGGTGGGGCGTCAAACGGATCCAGATTGACCGAAGGTTGCACTTGTTCCGCACCCGTTCCATTGCGGCGCGAAACAGGGCAGAACGCCATCCATGGCGAAAGACGGCGCGACACGAGAGGGCGGCATCACCGATCCCGAACGCCATCCTGGCGAGAAGCTCGATCGAGCTTTGCGTCCCACCGCATTCGACGAGTTCACGGGCCAGGCGGCTGCGAAGGCCAATCTCAGGGTGTTCGTGGACGCCGCCCGCCGGCGCGGCGATGCGCTCGATCATGTGCTCCTGTTCGGACCGCCGGGCCTCGGCAAGACCACACTGGCCCAGATCGTGGCCCGTGAAATGGGCGTGGGATTCCGGTCAACCTCCGGCCCGGTCATCGCCAGGGCGGGCGACCTCGCGGCGCTTCTGACAAATCTCGAAGCCCGCGACGTCCTGTTCATCGACGAGATTCACCGCCTGCCGGCGCATGTCGAGGAAATCCTCTATCCGGCGATGGAGGACAACGCGCTCGACCTGATCATCGGGGAGGGACCATCCGCCCGCTCGGTCAAGATCGAGCTGCCGCCGTTCACGCTGGTCGGCGCGACGACGCGGGCTGGGCTGTTGTCGACGCCGCTGCGCGACCGCTTCGGCATTCCCGTGCGGCTGGAGTTCTACACGCGCGAGGAACTCGGCCTCATCGTTCATCGTGCGGGCATGAAGCTCGGCGCGGCCATCACGAGGGATGGCGCGGAGGAGATCGCCGGGCGGTCGCGCGGCACGCCGCGCATCGCCGTGCGCCTGCTGAGGCGGGTGCGGGATTTCTGCGAGTCCGAGGATGCACGGATCGACCGCGCGGCCGCCTCGCGGGCGCTGGCCCGGCTGGAGGTGGACGAGGACGGGCTCGACAGCCTCGACCGGCGCTATCTGACCGCTCTGGTGAAGACCTATTCAGGCGGCCCGGTGGGCGCCGACACGCTGGCGGCTGCACTTTCGGAGGCGCGCGACGCCATCGAGGAGGTGATCGAGCCCTATCTGATGCAGCAGGGCTTCGTGATCCGCACGCCCAGGGGCAGGGTCGCTGCGCCTCGGGCCTGGGAGCGGATCGGGCTCCGCGCTCCGCAGAATTTCCAGGCGCCCCTGTTCGAGGACGATGAGTAGCACGCAGGAGAGGAGCCGATGAAGAAGGGCTGGTTCGGACCCCATCGCATCGGCTATGGGGTCGGTCCGATCACCTGGCAGGGCTGGCTGGCCACCGCATTGATGGTGGCGGGCGTCGCCGTGAGCCTGATCTGGCTGCGGCCGATCCTGATGGCGGTGACGGGCATGCCCTTTCCGGTCGTCAGCTTTCTCCTGCTGATCGCGTGGTTCGTCATCTACACGGCGGTGATCTGGGTGACCTATGATCGCAACGATTAGAACAACCTTCGGCCGATATGGATCGACCCGATTCAGGTAGATCGCATCAGTCTCTAGTTTGCCGGTTTCGCCGCCGCCATGCGTTCCGCCAGTTGTTTCTCGAAGTCCGCCTTCTGCCTTGCGATGAAGACCGGGAATTCGGCGGGATCGGCGAATGCGTTCTTCGTGGAGTCGGCCGCCATCCTGGCGCGCTTGGCCGCCATGCCGAAGAATTCCGGATGCGGCGCAAGAAACATGTCGATCTTCATCGTCTCGGCCTTCGCAAAGGTCTTGCGATAGTCGGCGACAATGTCGGCATACTGCACGGGCGCCGTGATCCGGTTGGCCGCGACGCTGGCCGAACAGAAAACCAGTGCAGAAAAGGACTGGCCGCCGTCGCCCGCGTCGAAACCCCAGGACGTGCAGCCGCGCGAATGTCCGGGCGTGTGGTGAGCGACAAGCTCCCAACCGCCCAGCTCGACCACCTGGCCGTCCTCAAAGGCGAGATCGACGCTCACCGGCGGTGCGCCGAGCGCCTTCACACTTTCGCTGCCAAGATAGAAGCCGCCCTCCAGAGCGCTTCTGTCGCCCTCATGCGCCAGCAATCGGGCGCCCGTATCGGCTTTCAGCCTGGCCAGCCCGCCCGAATGATCGAGATGGGCGTGGCTGTTGAGAAGGTATCTGATGTCGCGCAGCTCGAAGCCGAGTTCCCTGATGTTGGCCTCGATCTCGGGGACCGATTCCTCCAGTGCGCCGTCCAGCAGGATGTGGCCGTCGGGCGAGACGAAGAGGTAGGAGGCAAGGCCCGCCGTGCCGACATAGTAAAGGTCGTCCGCAATCCGGAACGGATCGGTGGGGCCGTTCCAGACCTCGCGCTGTGTCTGGGCGGAGGCGGGAAGGCCGAAGAACAGGGCGGCGAGAATTAGGCCGGCGGGTTTCTTCATGGCGTCTCTCCAGCCCGGACCAGAGCGCCCTTCCATCGAACTGAATCCGTTTGACCGAAGAAAGATGCTCTATCTTAAAAGTGTAGAGCAACCTGTCTGCGTCCAGACGGACGAGAGGTTGCTCTAGCGACGATAGCGCGAGGCAAGCCATGACGCGAGAGGGCGGGGGCTTTCGCCCTGCCCCGAAACACGCGGCGGCCGCATCGCGACCGCCGCCTGCATCGTTTTACGCGGGTTCGGGCTCGACGGCGAAACCCTCGTCGGATTTGGGCTTCTTCCGGATGATCGGCACGGCGGAGGTCGGACCTGCATCGACCTCGTCAGGCCGCGTCGGCGGCTTGCCGTTGAACAGGTCCTTCACTTCTTCACCGCTCAGCGTTTCGAACTCCATCAGCGCCTGGGACAGCTGGTCGAGCAGGTGGCGGTTGTCGGTGAGGATGCGCCGCGCGGTTTTCTCTCCGTCGGTGACGATGCGGCGGATCTCCTCGTCGATCAGCTTGGCGGTGTTGCCCGAGACGTTCTGGCGCTGGGCGACCGAGTGGCCGAGGAACACTTCCTGTTCGTTGGGGCTGTAGCGCAGCGGGCCGAGCAGGTCGCTCATCCCCCATTCCATTACCATCCGGCGCGCCAGATCTGTCGCCTGCATGATGTCGTTGGAGGCGCCCGTGTTGAGGTGATCCTCGCCATAGACCAGCTGCTCGGCGATGCGGCCGCCGAACGACATGGCGATCTTGGCCTCGCACCAGCGCTTGGTGTAGCTGAGCCGGTCGGCTTCCGGCAGGCTCCAGGTGACGCCGAGCGCCCGTCCGCGCGGAATGATCGTGACCTTGTGCAGCGGGTCATTGCCCACCACCATGATGTTGACGACGGCGTGCCCCGCCTCGTGGACTGCTGTGGCGCGTTTCTCGTCCTCGGTCATCACCATGGACCGGCGCTCGGGTCCCATCATCACCTTGTCCTTGGCGTCCTCGAATTCCCGCATGCCGACCGAGCGCTTGCCGCGCCGGGCCGCCAGCAGGGCCGCCTCGTTGACCAGGTTGGCGAGGTCGGCGCCCGAAAAACCGGGCGTGCCGCGCGCGATCGTGCGGGCGATGACATCCTTGGCCACGGGCACGTTGCGCATGTGCACGCGCAGGATCTTCTCGCGGCCCACAATGTCGGGATTGCCGACGGTCACCTGACGGTCGAACCGGCCGGGACGCAGGAGGGCCGGATCGAGCACGTCGGGGCGGTTGGTCGCTGCGATGATGATGATGCCCTCATTGGCCTCGAAGCCGTCCATCTCGACCAGGAGCTGGTTCAACGTCTGTTCGCGTTCGTCGTTTCCGCCGCCGAGGCCGGCGCCGCGATGACGGCCGACCGCGTCGATCTCGTCGATGAAGATGATGCAGGGTGCGTTCTTCTTGGCCTGCTCGAACATGTCACGCACGCGGCTCGCGCCGACGCCGACGAACATCTCGACAAAGTCCGACCCGGAAATGGTGAAAAACGGCACATTGGCCTCGCCCGCGACCGCACGCGCAATCAGCGTCTTGCCGGTGCCGGGCGGGCCAACCAGCAGCGCGCCCTTGGGAATCTTGCCGCCGAGACGCTGGAACTTGGACGGGTCCTTAAGGAACTCGACGATCTCCTCGAGTTCTTCCTTGGCCTCGTCGACGCCGGCCACATCCTCGAACGTCACGCGGCCGTGTTTTTCGGTCAGCAGGCGCGCTTTTGACTTGCCGAAGCTCATGGCCCGTCCGCCGCCGCCCTGCATCTGGCGCATCAGGAAGAACCAGAGCCCGACGATGAAGATGAAGGGCAGGGCGCTGAACAGGTAGCCGAGCACGCTGCCGCCGCCATCGCTGTCCTTGACGGTGACATCGACGCCCTTGGCCGTCAGCTTGCTGGCGAAATCGAACTCCAGCGTGTCGCGCACGACGGCGTAACGCTTGTCGCCGATCGTCGTGGTGACCTTGGTGCCGTCGATGGTCGCCGACTTCACCTGGCCGGAATCGACGTTCTTCAGAAACTCGGAATAGCTGATCTGGTCCGCCTCGCGGGACCCCGATGACGTGTTCATCACCATCACCAGGGCGATGAGTAGAAACAGCACGACGCCGAGGAGCCCGAGGTTGCGCAGGTTCATGAACGCGATCCTTTCAAAGGATTCAGACCGGAGAACATAGGCGACATGCTGGATGAAAACGAGGGCGGAACCGTTAAGCCGTAGTCACAAAGCTGCATCATTCGGCCTGTTTTCGCAGCAATGGCGAATTTCTGCGGCCATCAACCCATTGTGCGGAGTGCTGAACCGGTTTCAGACGTCCAGCGCGGACGCGCAAGGATTGGCCAGCAGGGCGGCGGCTCGGGTTGAGTCGAGCGCGGGAATGGCGCCTCCGGCGCCGCGAGCCGGCGCCGGGCCGATGCGAATGGCGCCCTGCGTTTCGCGGATCCGGGCGCCGGCGAGAGTCGCTCCCCCGCCCAGCCCGCCAGGCGCCGCAATGCGTTCGACAAGGCGCTCCAGCCGTTGGACCCGCAATGGCCCTGCGGCGCCCCCCGCCGCGAGGATCAGCGCCTCGGCCAGTCGCAGACGCACCTCTGCGCCCAGGCTCCGGAAAACCGTTGCGTCGAGCCAGGCTTCGCCGCCTTCCAGCCTCACGTCGGCCATCGCCTCGCGTGCACCTGCGGCGACGGACGCCCGGAGGAGCGTCAACTGGTCCATGATGCGCGTGACCGCCGCGCGGGTCGGCGCGCCCAGCCGGGCCGCCAGGGCGCGCATCCTCACCCGCTCATATCGGAGATCGAGGTTGGTGGGATCGTCGACCCACAAGACCGCGCGACGTCTCAACTCGGCCCGGAGCTCTTCGCGGGTGAACGCCAGCAGGGGCCGCACGAGCCTCACTCCCGCCCCCTCCGGCCAGACGGGCGAGGGAGAGGAGGGCATCGGCCCGGCGAGGCCGCGCCAGCCCGATCCGGCCCGCGCCCGTATCAGGAAGGTCTCGATCCGGTCGTCGCGTGTGTGCCCGAACGCAAGCGTCGCAAGCCCGCGGTCGCGCGCCCACGCCGCGAGGAGACCATGTCGGACCCGCCTCGCATCGGCCTGAGAGACAAGGATGCCGGCGCCGGGCGGGCTGCGCCTCCAGACGAGGGTTTCATGGCGAAGCTGAAGCATCGCGCAGACCCCGGCGACGCCGCGCGCCTCGCCGGCCGCCTCGGGCCTCAAACCATGATCGAGCGTCGCCGCCTCCAGCCGCACGCCGGCGGCCCGCGCCCATTCCGCCGCCAGAAGAAGGAGGGCGATCGAGTCCGAACCGCCGGAGACGGCGACGCCCAGGGACCGGTCGCCGTTGGTCAGACAATCCATGGCCCGGGCCGCGCGCCCGGCCAGCAGAATCGAGGGGTCAGCCAAGCCGCAGGATGTCACGCTCGAAGACTTCCAGCAGCTGGCGCCAGATGTCGAGCGTGTCCTCGAGATTGTCGGCGGTGACGCCTGCATCAAGATTGACGTCCATCTGGAGCTTGGCGGCGGTCTCGGTCAGGGTCAGCCGGACATAGCGCCAGCGGATGTTGAAGGCGTTGACCTGTTCGAGGGAGAGGTCGGCCGGCAGCACCGCCTGCGCCACGAACTGGATGGAATTGCAGAAGGATCCGTTCTCGCACTCGTAGAACCGGATCGTGTAGTCGGACCGGGAAATGCGGCCGCTGATCACCGGATCGCCGGCGCCGTCGACCGTCAGCTCGACGCGGTAGCCCGTGGTTTCAAGAAAGCGGGTGAGGCCCGGCGGATCGGAGGCGTCGAACATGCCGCCGCGCACACGGTCGGCCGAGGGCGGGGTCTGCGCCCCGGCGGCGCAGGCCAGGACGGCGCAGGAGAGTGCGCCCGCCAGAGCAACGGCGCCCAGGCGCGCAAGCCCAGATGATGCACGCCTGGCCAACGGCTTCGAGCGGAGCAAGGTCACTTTGCACCCATGCGCGAACAGAATTCCGGGTTGAAGATCAGCAGCCGGCGCGTGATTTCTCGGTGGCGGCCAGCGTTTTGGCGGCCTCGGACGCCTTGGGGAAACGGCTCGACATCTGGCTCAAAGCCTTGCAGGCCTCGGCCTTCTCGCCCATCAGCCGCATCGACCGGGCGAGCTTGACCAGTCCTTCGGGTGCGCGGGGCGAGTTCTTGTAGGTCGACAGAAGCTTTACATAGGCCTCGGCGGCTTCCGGATAGGCTTCCTGGTAAAGCATGGACTCGCCCAGCAGATACTGCGCCTCGCCTGCATTCTCGCTCTTGCCATGGCGCTGGAGATAGACGTCGAAGGCGGCTTCGGCGGAGGGATAATCACCCGCCAGCAACAGGTTGCGCGCCTCCTTGAGATGACCTGCCTCGTCGGCCGGCAACTGGGCGAGATCGATGCGGGACTGGAGCCCGGCGTCGCTGGATGGCCGGGACAGGTTGACGCCGGCTTCGGCGGGGCCTGTCGCAGCGCCTGCTCCTGTCGACGATCCGTCGCCGCCGATGCCTTCCAGCGCTTCCAGCCTCAAGGTGAGGGCGGCGATGGCCTTTTCGGCGCTCATGCGCCCTGCATTGGCTTCTTCGGCCGCCCGGCGAGCCTGGGTCAGGTCATAACTCAGCTGCTCGAAGCGGCCCGTGGCGCGGCGAAGATCCGCCTCCATCGCGTCAAGCCGTGTCTGCATCCGCTCCACGGCGGGATCCGGTTTCGGAACATAAGGGGTCGAGCCCAGCACCTGGGCAAAGGCGGGCGCGGCGCCTGGCCCGGTCGCAAGACACAGTCCCGAAGCCAGGGCCAGCGCTCCAAGATGGGAGAGGCGAATTGCGCGCATCTTGATCATGACAGGTGGCTATCCGCCGCCCGCGCCAAAAATGTGGCGAAACAGGCGGCGGACTGCACTTTCAGGTAGCTCGTTCAGCTCAGCTCGTGGCGCCGGAGACCACGTTGGTGTGGGCGTTGCGATTCTGCGACCAGGCTGCTTCGTCATGGCCGGCGTTGATCGGCTTGTCCTTGCCGAACGACACCGTCTCGATGCGTGTCATGGTCACTCCCAGCGAGGAGAGGTAGGAGGCGACCGCATCGGCGCGGCGGGCGCCGAGCGCGAGGTTGTATTCACGCGTGCCGCGTTCGTCGGCGTGACCTTCGATCTGGACGCGCGAGGTGGGGAACTGGCCGAGCCACTGGGCCTGACCTTGCAGGACGCGGCGGTCTGAATCGTCGAGCGTGTACTGGTCGAGTTCGAAATAGACGCGATCGGTGTTCTTCGCCATGAAATCGGCGCGCGAACCCGCTGCGGCGCCCATCGGAGCCGGCGCCGTGGGCGTCGTCGTCGGCGCGGTAGGCGCCGGACGGGGCGTTGTCACCGGCGCGGTGGCGACGGGGGTGGGTTCGGGATCGGGTTGCGAGGCGCAGGCCGCCGCCAGGGCCGCTGTCGCCGCGAGAAGCGCAAAACTGAAGTATGACCGCATGATTCCAGCTCCTTAAGGCGCGCGCCGCCCAAGAAGGCGCGCATCGAGATTGGCCGATCCTATTACCGGCGAATTGCAAAGGATTTGCAAGACCGGTCGGCGGGCAACTGGCCCTAAACTATGCCATCGCGGCGGTTTTTTAGGGCGAAGGCGTGGCAAGTCGGCGGACCCCTGAGGATTGTGCGGGTTCCGTGTCGCCGGCGCATCACCTGCCGGAGGCGTCCAGCGACGCGAGGGCGACCCGCAACAGGTCTGCCGAAGCTACGAGGCTCAGCTGCTCGTCGGCGGTCAGATCCGGCGCCAGAATGCGCTCAACGCCCGCCTTCCCCAGAATGCAGGGCAGGCTGAGAAACACGCCGGCGACGCCAAATTGCCCATCGAGGCGGGTCGAGACGGGCAGAACCGCTTTTTCGTCCCGCACGATCGCTTCGCAGATGCGGACGGTTGCGGTGGCTACGCCAAACGATGTGTACCCCTTGCCCGCAACGATCCTGTAGCCGGCGCGGCGCACATGCTCGGCAATTTCGACGTGATTGGGCGTCATCCCGGCGTCAGCGAAGCCTTCGAGCGTCAGGCCGCCGATGCGGACGGTCGAGAACGCCGCAACCTCACTGTCTCCATGCTCGCCCAGGACAAGTCCTTCGACCGAGGAAGGCGCAACGACAAGCTCGGCGGCCAGCGCCTGCCGGAGGCGGCTGGAATCGAGCAGCGTGCCGGTCCCGATGACGCGGCCGACCGGCAGGCCAGCATGTCTGAAGGCCACATGAGTCATAAGGTCGACCGGATTGGCCGCGACGACGAGCACACCGCCGAAGCCGGCCTGCGCCAGCTGCCTGACGCAATCGGTGACGATGGCGGCGCTTTGCGATGCGACCGACAGGCGCGTCTCCTCGCCGTGAGTGGCCAAGCCCGCAGTGATGATGGCGATGCGCGCCGAGGCGGCGTCGGCATAGCTGCCTGCCCAGATGCGTGCGGGACGGGCGAGGGCGTTGGCGTCCGAGAGGTCGGCGGCTTCGGCTTCGGCCAGGGCTGAGTTGCTGTCGATCAGCACGATCTCGCGAAACAGGGCTCTCAGCATCAGGGCGTAGGCGGTGGTGGCGCCCACATGCCCGACGCCGATGATCGCAACGCGCTCGCGAGTTGGCATGTCCGGCTTTCAGGATGCTAGGAAGCGAGCCCAGAGCATTTCGGCGAACTTCGAGTCGCCGAAATGCTCGAGATTCTTGTTTGGTCGCCTTTTCTGACGGCAAGCCGGTTCCCGGCTCGCCTGAAAACGCTCTAGCACGCTGACCGGCACGATGGATGGCCTATCTGAGCAGCGGGCTCCAGGCGGGGTCGGAGGCGTCGCCGGGGGTCGGCAGGCGCTTCAGATTGCGGCCTGTCAGGTCGATGCTCCAAAGGCGGGGCCCGGCGCCGGGGCCAGCCTCGCGGAAAAATGAGATGACGCGGCCATTTGGCGACCAGGTCGGGCCTTCGTCGAGATAGGATTCGGTCAGCAGGCGCTCGCCCTTTCCGTCGGGCTGGATGACGCCGATGAAGAACCGGCCGCTCTGCTGTTTGGTGAACGCCACCCAGTCGCCGCGCGGAGACCAGACCGGCGTCGTGTAATTGCCCTCGCCGAAGGAGATACGGCACGCTGTCTCCGTGCCGCCATTGGGGCAGGACATGGCGCCGCCGTCGGCGCGCATCACATAAAGCTGCGGGCTGCCGCCGCGATCCGAGGTAAAGACGATCGAGCGACCGTCCGGCGAATAGGACGGCGAGGTGTCAACCGAGGGCGACGTCGTCAGCCGCGTCTCGGCGCGGCGGGCCAGTTCGATCGCGTAGATGTCGGAATTGCCGTTCTTCTCGCGGCTCATCACCACCGACTTGCCGTCGGGAGAAAACCGCGCCGCGTAGTTGGTCGCGCGTTCGATCTCGCTCAGCACTTCCTGACGGCCGGTCTCGATGTCGTAGAGATAGACCCGCAGCCGGGTGATCGCCGGATTGCGGGCGTCGGCCACGAAGGCGCTGTAGATGATGGTCTGCGAGGAGGGCGAGAAACGCGGGGTCAGGACCGAGTTGACGCCCGACAGCAGATGCTCGGCGTTCGCCCCGTCCTGATCCATGATGGCGAGGCGGCGGCGGCGGTCGGTGACCGGTCCGCTCTCGGAGACGAAAACAATTCGGCTGTCGAAATAGCCCTGTTCGCCGGTCAGCTGCGCATAGACGTCGTCGGCCACTTTGTGGGCGACGCGCCGCCAGTTGTCGGTCGTGGGGACGGTGTATTGCTGGGCGAACAGCTCCTTCGAGCCGAACACGTCATAAAGCCGGAACTGGGTCACCATGTTGCCGGAGGCGTCGATCACGACATTGCCGACCACCAGGGCCTGGGCCTGGATCACGGTCCAGTCGGGGAAGCGGGGCGCGAGGGAAATGTCGAGATCGCGCTCGATAAAGGCGGTCTGGTCGATCATCCGGAAAATCGCCGAACCCGCGAGGTCGGCGCGGATGACGTCCGCCATCTGCGTCGCGACGGCCTTGGCCGGGGCGCTGGCGCCGTCGAAATCCGGCACCGCGATCGGCATGGGCTGGAAATTGACGCCCTCGACCGTCACCCGGAGTTGCGCGTGGGCGGGAACGCCTGCGCCGAAGGCCGTGACCAGAAGCACGATGAACAGGTGGACGTTACGCATCGCTCAGTCCTCTCGATTGCCTATCCCGCTCGCGGGCCAGAGCCTGATGCGATCGACCTCTATCAGGTCGATCGTTGAATCAGTCCCTTCGCCCTTTAGTCTAGGGCGTGAACTCTATGTCGATCCACTGTGCCGGCGAGGTTTCGTAGTATTCCGGCGGTACGGTGAAGCGGGGCTTGTTGCACATGTCGAGCGCCCGCTGGGCGCGCTGCACGAATATCTGCATCGGTTGATCGCCGGAGGGCAGTCGCCCCGGTTCGCGAAGCTCGGGCGCGCCCATGAGGCGACCGTCCCGGTCGAAGCGGATGCGGATCACGGTGCGCAGGCGCTTGGCGTCCGGCATGTCGTCCTGATCGGCCCAGCATCCCCGGCTGAGCAGCTGCGAGCGGATGGCGTCCGCTACGGTCATCGTCATCCGCACATTGTCGCCCACGCCCTTGCGCGGGGCGGCGTCCTCGACGTTGCGCAGGTCGGCGGCCGTCTTCTGGGAGGCTGCGCGGACGGGCTTGTTGTCCTTGACGCTTTTCAGCGCGCTTTCGAGGAAATCGTCGAAGCTTTCCTCCTTGGGCGGGGCAGGTTTCGGCTCGGATTTCGGCGGCGCCGTCTCGGAATCCGGAGCCCTTTCCGTGGGGATGATTTCCGGGGCTTCCTCGGCCGGGGCGGCGGCAGGCGCGGGTTCGGGTTCCGCCATCTCCTCGGCGAACTCCTCGATTTCAGCTTCGGGCTGGACGTCGATGACGGGCGCGACGTTGGTCGAGTCCGAAATTGTCAGCAATTCCACCGGCAGGATGACCATCGGCGTCGGCTCGGCGGCCAGCGTCGGAGCCACCACGATTCCCGCCGCCGCGATCGCGATGTGCAACGCCACAGAGAAGTAAACGCCTGCCTGCATGGCGAAGGATCAGCCTCCCTTCATCATGCGCTGCGCGGTTTCGGGATCGACCACCATGCCGGCATTGCGGAAGCCCGCACCCTGCAGCAGCGACAGCACCGCGATCACCTTGCCATAGGCCACGGCCTCGTCGCCGCGCACATAGACGCGTTTCTCCAGATTCTCCTGCGCCACCGCCAGCAGCATGGGCGCGAGAGCCTCCATCTCGACTGGCTCATCCTGGGTGCCGACGAACACACGGCCGTCGCGATCCACCGTCACCACGAGCGGCTGTTCGTCGCTGGAGGGAAGCTGCGCCGCGCGCGTCTTCGGCAGATCGACGGCGACGCCGGAGGCCAGCAAGGGCGCGGTGATCATGAAGACCACCAGCAGCACCAGCATCACATCCACGAACGGCGTCACGTTGATCTCGGCAATCGGGGCCCGGCGCTTGCGGCGTCCGCCCCCGGCATTTCTGAGGAGCATGACCATGGCTAGTCGTCCCGGCGTTCGGTGAGGCGCCGCGACAGTCGCACGCCGAATTCCTGCGCGAACAGGTCGAGGCGGTCGGTGAACTTCGCGATGTCGCCGGAGAACTTGTTGTAGAAAATCAGCGCCGGGATGGCCGCGCCGAGCCCCATGGCGGTGGCGAAGAGCGCCTCGGCGATGCCGGGGGCGACGACCGCGAGGTTGGTCTCGCGTGCCGCCGCGATGTCGCGGAAGGCGTTCATGATCCCGATCACCGTGCCGAACAGGCCGATGAACGGGGCCGAGGACGCGATGATCGCCAGCGTGCCAAGACCCGATTCCATCCGCTCGCTCTCGCGCGAGACCGCGACCTGCATCTGCGCCCGGGCGCGTTCGATCAGCGCGGCGGTCTGGGCCTCGGTGGCGGTCGCCAGCCGGCGGCTTTCGCGCCATTCCCGCGAGCCGGCGACAAAGACCCGCGCCATCGCGTCCGAACCCTTGTCGGAAGCCCGGTCGGACATCTCGTCGATCGGCTGGCCGGCCCAGAACGCCTTCTCGAACTTCCGGGCGCGCGACTTCGCGGCGCCGACGCCAAACCATTTGTCGATGGCGACCGCCCACGACCAGACGGACGCGATAAGTAGGGCGCCCATCACCATCTGGACGATAATGTCGGCCCGCAGGAACAGCGAGACGAGGGAGAAATCCTGATTGCCGATCTCAGGAAGCGCTGTGGGGTCCATTCATGACTCTCATGCAATGTTCAGCGGACCGGCTCCGCGCCGTTCCGTGTCGCCTCGGTAGATGCCCGCTTCTGGTTACGAAATTAGGCGACATGAAGGTCAATCCGGGCGATTCCACGTTGGTTGCAGCCCGCCGACCCAAGCGTCAGTCGGGTTCGCCGGGCGACTGCGACCTGTACAACGCCCAATGCGCGAGTTCGGCGGCGGACGGGCGGCGGACCCGGCCGTCGGCGAATAGCGGCACGGCGATCACGACGGCCTCGCACAGCCGGCTCTGGTCTCGCTCGACGCGCTGATGGAATATCATGCGCGGCCCCTTCATGCCTCGAAACGCGGTGCGGATCAGCAGGGGCTGGTGAATACGGGCGGCGGCGAGATAGTCGATCTCGATGCGGACGACCGCGAACGCGCCCGGATCCTCGCCGTGACCCGGCGGCGGACCCATGGCGCGCAGGAATTCCGAACGGCCGCGCTCGAAATAGCGCAGGTAAGTTGCGTGGTAGACGACCCCGGTAAAGTCCGTGTCTTCGTAATAGACGCGAACGGCGAGGCGGTGCGTACCGTCTTCAATCCGGCCGATGGAAGGCAGATCCTGACTCATCGGATCGGGATAGAGCCGCTCGCGAGGCCTGGAAAGCCAGAACCCGACAGAAGCGTCAGGAACCGGGGGTCAGTTGACCTTGTCGACCACGTCTTCGGCCGCGTCGCCCACGTCCTCGGCGGCATCCTCAAGCGGGGATTCTTCCTCGCACGCCACAAGTGCGGTCGATCCCAGCAGCGCCAGCGCCAGCCACAGAACTTTGGTGTCCATGATGTCCTCCCACTCGCGCTAAATAGCGCACCAGAGCCCCAACGCGAATGCTGGAGAATTGTTCCAAGGGTTCGGGACGGATTTTTCCCGCAGGTAGCGCTTCAGGTCAAACGGGGCTCGAAACCGTCCCGACAAGCTGCTTAGTTGCGGGCTGCCGACTGGGACGGGATGCCAAGGGGGAACAAATGGTCCGGCGCGGAAGGCCGAGCGGGCGGTGGCGGTGGCTGACGCGGGCCTTCGAGCCGAGGGGGCTGTCGGGTTTCGCCCTGCTGGGCTTCTTTTTCCTCTCCGTGATGGCGACGGGGCTGGGGTTCGCCGATCTTCGCGCGGCCAACACCGACGCGGAGCGGCTGAGCGGCCCGGAGCTGGCGCTGACCGGGGCCACTACGCTGTTTGTCGTGAGCGCCATGGTGGTCGCGCTGCATCACGTGGTCGCGGACCGGCGCTTGTGGGTCAAGGCTCTGTCTTTCGTCTTCTACATTTTCTTCGCCCTGTGGTCGGTGGGGTTTGGCTATGGCTTTTTCTGGAAGGAGCTGGCCGGACAGGAATTCACCGAGCGCCAGTTTGAATCGGTGGTGAGCCGCATTGCCGGGTCGATGGCGCGCGCCAGCCTGGCGCTGGAGACCGCAGAGACCGCGACGGTCGGCGCCGCCGGGCTGGCGGGCGAACGGGCCAGGACGGAGGCGAGCCAGGGCCGGACCTGCGCCAACCGGCCCGTCTCAACGCCAGGCGAAGGTCCGCTGATGCGCAGCCGGTTTTCGTTCGCCGACCGCGCCGCCAATCTGGGCCTCGAAGTGCGCCAGCGCTGGATCGCGCCGGTGGCGGACCAGCGCGCGCGGCTGGAGCAAAGGGTGACGGCGCTGGTCAAACGCACCGTCCCGGCGGCCGGTGCGACGATTGATGAGGCGGAGCTTGGCGTGCTGGAAAAGCTGGCGGGCGCCGCGCGGTTGCCGGCGTCGGAGAGACGGGCGCTGTTCGTCAGCGTCCACGAGGACGCCCGCGCTTTCGCCGAGGCGTCGAACGGTCTGCGGGCGCTGAACGCCACAGCTTTCGCCGATCGCCTGACGCAACTCGCCGCCGAGGTCGGCGCCGATCCCCGGCGTCCCGGCAGTCCCGATCCGGCGCGCGCCTCCGATCCGGGCTATTGCTGGGACGTCGTGCTCCACGAGAAGCTCCTGGCCGCCGCCGGGCAGGTGCGCGCGATCGAGGATGTCGAAACGCCGGAGTTCGAGTTCCTCGAAGGACCCAAGGCGACCCGCGCCGCCTTCTTTGGCCTTGTCGGCTGGATGGCCGGATGGTTCGGCGTCACACCGGACAAGGAAACGTCCTTCACCTTCGGCGAGAAGGAATTCCTGGCGCTGTTCGCGAGCCTCGCGGTCGATCTCGGCATCGTTTTTCTGACCATCATCCGTGACGCTCCCGCCCGGGCTGAAAGACCCGCGAGGTCCGCGAAGGGACAGGGCGGATCGCCGACGCCTCCGAGGCTGGCCTCCATCCTGGGCGAGGCCCCGGCCAGGTCCCGCAAGCGAAAGCGGTCCGCGCGGCCGGAAGATTGATCTCCCGAGACCAAGTCAAACTGCGTCCAATCCGGCGCTCAGCTTTTTGACCTGATCCAGGTCGATCGCATCAGGCTCCAGCCGAGGGCGCGGCAAGACGGGGGACGGCTTTTGTGTGGACGGTCGCGACGCCCGGCGCGGCGGCGGCCTCCCAGCTCCAGCCGGCGAGACGGCGGGGTGCGCGGGTTTCATCCGGCGCCACCTCGCCCTCGAAGCGGCGACCGTCGGGCGTCTCAAGCAGGCCGCAACCATGGGCCTCGTTGTCGCGCCACGCGCCGGTCCACACATGGCCCTCCTCGGACAGGCCGACGCCATGGCCGGCGCGCACACCGTCGCGGAACTCGCCGGCATAGCGGGCGGAGATGCGGTCGCTGGCGTGGAAGACAAGGACGCCTTCGCCATGAGGTAGGCCGTTGCGCGTTTCACCGGAATACATCGCATGGGCCTTGGGCCAGACGAGCGCGTCGGGATGGGTCGCCGCCGCCGCCGCCGCCCGGGTCGAGGCGAGGCGCGCCAGAGCCGCCTGCTCGCGAGCCCGTTCGACGATTCGGCGGTGGTCGTCCGGCACGAAGGAGAGGGCGAATACGCTCGACGTCGCAAGGTCTTCGAGCCGGGCGATCTCGCGCCGCATGGCGAGAGCCTCCGCGCGCTCGGCGGCGAGGGCGGTCTCGACGTGTTTTCGCGCGCGCATCGCCTCGTCACGTTCGCGTTCGAGCCGGGCGCGCTCGCTTTCTGCGGCCGAAGCGTCGCGAAGGGCCACATCGAGCCTCGCCCTCAGCGTGTCGGGATCATCGCCGGCTTCGACGAGTGCGGCGAGGCCTGGACGACCGGTTTGAGCGCCCAGCTTCTCCGCCACGGCGGTCCAGCGCCGCGTTCGGGCGTCGATGTCGGCGGCTTCGAGGCGCAGACCTGCGACCCCGGACGCGAACAGGCCGGGACCGGCAAGGATGATCGTCGCGTCCCGGGTCAGGCCCGGCGAGGGCTTCGAGCCGGCGCCTGCCACAATGAGACGGGCGCGCGGCGAGGCCTCGGCGTCCTGGTCCACCAGCGCGTCGGCATGGTCGATCCTGAGATCGGCCAGCGCCGCCTCGAACCGGCGGCGAAAGGCGCCGTCGAGGGCCTCGTCCCAATGGATGAGAAGTCCGCGCATGTGCGCCGCGCCCCAAGCCGCTCCCGCCTGAGGAGTTCTGGCATGTCGTGCGGCAGGTCGCCAGAGCGCCGCCCGCTTCAGGCAGGCAGGACGAACTGTTTCGGCGATCCTGGACTCGCCGAAATGCCCTATATTCTTGTTTGGTCGCGTTTTCTGATCGCGAAGCGGTTGCCGGCTCGCCTGAAAGCGCTCCAGCGCCATTCCAGCCAGAGGCGGACGATGGCCGGTCCGTCCATCAGGTAGCGGCGCCACAGACGCTTCGGCTCGGTGGCGAGACGATGCAGCCATTCGAGGCGCGCGGTCTGCATCCAGCGCGGCGCGCGGGCCGTCTCTCCGGTGAGAAAATCGAGGCTGGCGCCGCAGCAGATCGCGACGCCGACCGCTCCGCCGCGCGCCAGGGTTTCGTGCGCGATCATCTCCTGCTGGGGCGAGCCGACCGCGAGGAGAACGAAGTCGGCGGGGTGGTCTCGAATAAAGTCAACGCACCGGGTGCGGGCCTCCGCGTCGTCACGGAGCCCGGACGGGGCGTCGAACCAGAAGAGGTTGGCGAGATGGTAGCGCTTCCTGAGCGCCTCGACGGCGGCGGCCGATCCGCCGATCACGGTGACCGGGTCGCGCGGCCAGACATGATCGCGGAACAGGGCCTCAACAAGATCGGCGCCGGGGGCGACCGGCAGGGCTCGCCCCGAGGCGCGCGCCAGAAGTTCGAGGATGCGACTGTCGCAAAGGGTCAGCCATGCGCCGGCGTAAAGCTCCCGAAGTCGGGGCTCACCGTCGATGCGGACGATGTGATCGACATTGGGGGTCGCGACATAGCTGAACGCTGCGCCTGAACCCGCCCGGGCGGCGATGGCGGCCGCGGCGTCTTTCAGCGGCAGGGCGTCGAAGTCGAGCCCGAGAAATGAGATGCGCAGGGTCATGGGCCTTGTCGATCGGCCGGAGAGGCGAGGCTGCCAGCCTATTCGACTTGCGTTATCGAAGCGTTGCCGTCATCCCCCTCGTCGGTTGCGCCGTTGGCCGTTCCGTCGGCGGCGCGCCCATAGCCGTATTTGCGCAGCAGGCCGCGCATCTGGTGATAGCTGAGGCCCAGCCTTTCGGCGGCCTTGCGCTGATGTCCCGCGCAGTCGCCGAGCGCCTGCGCCAGCAGCCGCTGTTCCAGTTCGCGTACCGCAGCCTCGAACTCGATCGCCTGGGCCGGGTCTTTCGGAAGGGGGATATTCGGGACAGGGTCGGGCGTCGGAAGCGGCGGCGCCGGGGGCGGCGGCGCGCGCATCGGGCCTGCGAGGTCGCGGCGGGGACGCCAGGGCGAAGCGAACGGGTCCAGCACGTCTCCCGTCAGCGTGACGGCGACGTAAGGAGCGCCGTTGGCCTGCGCCGCCAGCGCCCGGAAGGTTGCGCGCTCGGCGACGTTCTTGAGTTCACGCACATTGCCCGGCCATTCGTGCGCGTGCATCACCTGCAGGGCGGAGCGGTGGAAGCCGGGGAAGGTGGCTTCGAGTTCGCGCGCGATGCGCCCGCCGAAATACTCCGCCAGCAGGTCGATGTCGTCTCCGCGCGCCCGCAGGGGCGCCAGTGTCACGACGTCGAAGGCGAGGCGATCGAGAAGGTCGGCGCGGAAGCGGCCATCCTCGCAGCGGGAGGGGAGATCGACATTGGCAGCCGCGACGACGCGCACGTCGGCCGTCAGCATGTCTTCTCCGCCCAGACGCTGGAACTGGCCGTACTCGACGACGCGCAGCAGCTTTTCCTGCACCTTCATCGAGGCGGTGGCGACCTCGTCGAGGAAAAGCGTGCCGCCATTGGCCTGTTCGAAGCGGCCATGCCTGCGCTTGGTCGCGCCCGTGAAGGAGCCTGCTTCGTGGCCGAACAATTCGCTGTCGAGCAGGTCCTCCGACAGCGCGGCGCAGTTGACCTTTACATATGGCTTTTCCCAGCGCGGCGACAGGAAGTGAAGCCGCTCGGCGATCAGCTCCTTGCCGGTTCCGCGCTCGCCGATCACCAGGATGGGACGGTCCACCAGGGCCGCCAGCGACACCTGCTCCAGGGATTCCATCCAGGCAGGCGACTGGCCGATCAGCTCGGGAGGAGAGGGGGTCGCCATCTGGCGGATCGTGCCAGAGATTGGCGAATTACGCCAGACATTGCGCGGCCGGTTTCGCCAAATTTGGCTCGTCAGGTTGCCCCTAAGCAAAAAATGCGCGCGATTACAGGGTAGAGAATGGTTAGCGAAAACTGGCATGCCGGTTGCATTCAATCACCCATGCCGGGGGCACACCGGCGAAGATGGAGAGACTGATGCGCTATTTTGACGAGAGAGACCGGAGCGCCGCAAAAGACGGCGTCAATGGCTTCGGCCGCTGGATCGCTTCAAGACCGATGCAGTGCTGGGGCTTCTTCGCCGCCGGCTTCGTCATCGCCCGCATCATCTTCTGAAACAAGAAACTTTGAAAGGTTCTGATATGGGCGTTTTCTCCCGACTGTCCGACATCATCAATTCGAACATCAACTCGATGCTCGACAAGGCGGAGGATCCCGAAAAGATCGCCCGCCTGATCATCCAGGAAATGGAAGACTGCCTTGTCGAGGTCCGTTCGGCCGCCGCGCGGTCGATGGCCGACAAGAAGGAATACGAGCGGGACGTGGCGGCGTTCGAACTTAGCCGTCAGGACTGGACCGCCAAGGCCGAACTCGCTGTCGAGAAAGGCCGTGAGGATCTCGCCCGCGGGGCCCTCGCCGCCAAGCAGCGTTCCGAGCGCGAGATCGACAGCCGCCGCCAGGCGCTGAAAGCGATCGACGAAGTCTCGGTCAAGCGGCAGGACGATCTGGAAAAACTGCAGGCCAAGCTGGACGAGGCGAAGACGAAACATCGCGCCCTGGTGGTTCGCCGTGAAGCTGCGGAGCAACGCATCGCGATGCGCTCCCGCATCGAGGTCAACAAGGTCGATGAGGCGATGCGCCGCTACGCCCAGGTCGAACGCAAGGTCGACGAGATGGAGGCCTACGCCGATCTCATCAATGTCGGCGACCGTTCGCTTGAGGCGCAGTTCCAGGAACTCGCGGCTGAAGAGTCGGTCGAGAAGGAGCTGGCCGAACTCAAGCGCCGCCGCAGCGGCACGCCGGCGCCGGCGCCAAGCCCGCCCGCCCGCCGCAGGCCGGCTGAAGGCGAGGGCGCGTAATGATGGGCGATGGGGAGGTCGTCATGGCCATGAGCCTCGGGCTGGTCTCGATCATCTGCATCTTCGTGGTGCTGCCGTGGATGTTCCTCCACTATTTTTCCAAGGCGAGGAACGCCCGCAACCTCACGGATGACGACGAGCGCATGCTCGAAGACATCTGGCGCTCCGCCCGCACGATGGAGCGCCGCATCGAAACGCTGGAAAGGCTGGTCGAGCCGGACGGGATCACCCCGCGGCCGCGCCCGACCGAAAGGACGAGGGGAGACATAAACTGATGGTCGATGAATACACCACGTCCCCCAATCCCAGGCGGCTTTACCGCAGCCGCCAGAAATTCCTCGCCGGGGTCTGCGGCGGCATCGCCGACCGCATGGGATGGGACCCCACGATCACCCGGGTGGTCACGGCCGTTCTCTTCTTTACCGGTATCGGATCGACAGTGGTCATCGTGGGCTATCTCGTCCTCTGGGCGATAACCCCCTACCAGCCCTTCCGTCCCCGCAACCTGACGCCCGACGAGGAACGCTTCTGGCGCGGCGTGTCGGACCGGCCGGCCGAGACCTTCTCGAACATCCGTTACAAGTTCCGCGATCTCGACGACCGGCTGGCCAGCATGGAACGCTCGGTCACCAGCGAGGAGTGGAAGCTCAAGCGGCAATTCCGGGATCTCGAAGGCGGCTGATCCGGCGACGGTCAGGACAGGGCGTGGGCGGCGAGCCCGGACGATGACGGAGGGATGCATGGCTCACAATCTCACCACCAGGCTGACCCTTGCCGGCGCGATGCTGGCGGCGGGTCTGGCCGCTCTCTCCACGGCGGCGCACCTTGGCGTCGTGCAGCTCGGGGCGGGCGACATGAACATCGTCGTCGGCCGGGGCGAACGCGGGATGACCATGGAGATCGGAGCGCGCACCTGTCCGCCCCGCTGCGGTTTTGACTTCAAATGGCGCCCGCTCAAGCTCTGAACTTTGCTTGCCTGGCGAACTTCTGTTTCTGGCCTTCTATTTCTGGCCTTCTATTTCTGGCCTTCTATTTCTGGCCTTCTATTTCTGGCCTTCTATTTCTGGCCTTCTATTTCTGGCCTTCTATTTCTGGCCTTCTATTTCTGGCCTTCTATTTCTGGAGCGACACTGACATGGAAATCGGCAGCCCCTTCACGATGGTGGTCCTGATCGTGGCGATCGTCTTCGGCACGAAGCTGCTGCGCACCCGGATGCTGACCCGGGCCGAGCGCGGCCGCGGCGACGACCAGCAGATATCGAGCGCGATGCAGGTGCAGATCGACCGTCTGACCGACCGGGTCAATGTGCTCGAGAAGCTGGTCACTGACGATGATCGGCGCCTGGCTTCCGAGATCGACCGGCTGCGCGACACGGGGCGTCAGGGCGTGTCCTATTAGAGCAGCCTCCCGTCCGCTGGGACGCCGGGGCTGAGACAGACCGCGCTTCGCGGTCCGGACAGAGGAGTTGAGCGATGGATATTTCGATCGTCATCGTCGTGCTGGCCGGCATCGCTGGAGTTCTCGCGATCATCGTGCTGGGGACGCGTCACGAGGAGCGGAAACTCGAACTTGAGAACGGTGCGGGAAATGCCGAGAAGCTGGGCGCCATGAACGCCGAGATGAATGCCGAGATCGCCAGGCTGAAAGATCGAGTCAATGTGCTCGAAAGGTTGGCGACCAGCGATGATCGCAAGCTGTCCGAGGAGATCGGCCGGCTGGGATCGCGCGTGGGCGCGCCCAACCTTTAAGACGCCAAGGAGTGGAAGATGAATGAGATCTGGATCGTTGCGATTGGCGGCTTCTTCCTGTTCGGGCTGTTGCCCGCAGTCCATGGTTTCACGTCGTATCAGGAGAAGAAGCTGAAACTGCAACGGGAGATCGCGCTCGGCGCCTCGGCGGAACTCAAGGCCGTCGTCGCCGGCCTGCGCGACGAGACAACCCGCCTGCGCGAGCGGGTGGCCGTCCTTGAACGTCTCGCCACCGACGATGACAGGAAACTGTCCGCAGAGATCGAGCGACTGGAGCGACCCATGCGGGTCAGCCCCGTCTCCTGAGAGCGCGCCGGCGAAAACGGTCCGGGTCAAGCATTGCGAACACGCTTCGTCCGGCCGGGGGCGGTTCCCCGAAGGCGGCGGCGGCCACATACTCGGCGAGCAGCGGCGCCCACAGAAAGCCGCGCGAGCCCAGACCGCCGATGAGGCGGATCGCCCCTGAAGGGGCGGGACCCACTTCCGGCGCCTTTTCGTTCGGGGGATCGTTTTGGGGATCGCTTTTGGCATTGAGTGGCGGCGCGCCAGCGAAGGGAAACCGGTCGCGCGTGGTCGCCCGGATCGCCGCCCGCGACGATAGAAGATGTTCGAGCCGCATCGCGTCGAGATCCGGCCTCAGTCGCGCGAGAATGCCGAGATTGTGGAGCCGGGCCGCGGCTGTCGTGAACGCCTGGCCTTCCGGCGCCGGCTCGAATGTCGCGCCGAAGACAAGTTCGCCGAAGGCCTCGATGGCGTAGCCGCCGTCGGCGACCGCTTTCGCTTCTCCCGGCCGGCCGGCGAGGTGTTCGATCTGGCCGAGGCGCGGCTCAATGTGCGGCGCCCTGAACCCCTCAATGGCCACGGCCCCCATGCCGGCGCAGACGATGACGAGATCGGCGGACAGCGCCTCGCCATTGGCCAGCGTCGCGCTAGCGCCGTCTCCGGCAGCCGAAAGAGCGCGGACGGGCGCGTTGAGGCGCAGGTCGGCGCCGGTCAGCAGGGCAGGGAGGGCCAGCCGCGGGCGGACAGCGACGGCGCCGCGATGAAGAAGGCCCGCGCCGGGGTCTGCGGGGTCGAGGGGCGCGAGCAGCTCCTCGTCGAGCGGGGGGTCGGACAGGAGACGCGAGAAGCGTGCGCGTTCCGTCTCGCTGCGCGCCAGCTGGCGGACGTCGAGCGGCTGGGCGGCCCCGGGTCCGAGTGCGAGATAGGCGCGGCGCGCAAAAAGATAGGCTCCGATCAGGGCTCGCGCGGCCGGGCTGTCGGCGGCGTCCAGTCTCGGCATGACGAGGGCGAGTGCGTTGCCGCTGGCGCCTGCTCCCGGCGCCGGGCCGGCTTCAAGAACGGTGACGCGGCAGCCCCGGTCGAGGAAGGCGCGCGCTGTTGTCGCGCCGGCGATGCCGGCCCCGATGACCAGGATCTGGTTGGGGATCGACCCCCTCCCTGGCCTCGCCCTTTCCGGCGGAGGAGGCGCAACGAACACCGCCTCCAGCCTCTCCTTCTTCCGGCCGTGGCCAGGCGCCTTGGCGACGCTGAAGCCTGCGGCCTCCAGTCCCCGCCGCACTTCGCCGGCGACCGTATAGGTCGCGACCCGCGCCCCCGGAACGGAGAGGCGGGCGATCTGGGCGAGGACATTTTCGGCCCACATCTGCGGATTTCGGGCGGGGGCGAAGCCGTCGAGGAACCAGGCGTCGATCGCGCCGTCCGCCTCGGGCAGGGCCGAAGCGATGTCGTCGATGTGAAGGGTAAGCGTCACGTCGTCGGGAAACGCGATGCGCTGGACGCCACGGGCGCGGATGGGCCAGCGGCTCGTCAAGATGGAGGAGAGTCCTCCGAGCTCGGGCCAGGCGCCAGGGATGCGGGCGGCGTCGGCGGCGGAGAGGAGCGCGCCCTCGAAGGAGACGAAGTCCAGCCGGGCGTGAGGCGAAGGACGGCGCCGGCGCCACAGATCCCAGGCCGCAAGAAAGTTGAGGCCCGCGCCAAACCCAAGCTCGCCAATGCAGAACCGCTCGCGTCCAGCCCATGCGCCGGGGAGGTGACAGCCGTCGAGAAAGACGGCGCGCTTTTCCGAGAGGCCGTCGCCGGAAAAATAGACGTCTTCGAGATCCAGCGAGAAGGGCGCATCGGCGCGCCACTCTATCCGGGGCTGGGGGGGAAGGCGGGTCATCGCAGGCTTGGTAGCACGGCAGGGAGGTCAGGACAGGCGCGCGTGCGCCCGGGCAATCGACAGACCCGCCCACCCATCGCATAGTCGGCAGGATGAAAAATCACGCGAGGGTCTGGCCCGAGGGCCTGTTTCGGGTCTGGCTGGGAGCGCTGCTGTTCGCCGCCAGCGCGGCTCTTGCGCCGGCCTTCGCCCAGGCCGCTCCTGAAAAGCCGCTGTGGGCGCACCTCGCCAGCGACATCGCGACCGACCCCGCCGTGACCTTCGGCGTCCTTCCCAACGGGATGCGCTATGCGCTGATGCAAAACCGCCTGCCTCCCGGAGCGGTCTCGATGCGCCTCGCTCTCGACTTCGGGTCGCTGCACGAAGCCGACGACGAACGCGGCCTCGCGCACTTCATCGAGCACATGGCGTTCAACGGCTCCAGAAACGTGGCCGAAGGGGAAATGGTCAGAATACTCGAGCGCCTGGGCCTTGCATTTGGCGCCGACACCAACGCCCAGACGTCGCAGACCCATACGACCTACAAGCTCGATCTTCCCAACGCAGGAGATGAACTGATCGGCGAAAGCCTGATGCTGCTGCGCGAGGTCGCCAGCGAGCTGACCTTTGACGCCGAGGCGATCGAGCGCGAGCGCGGCGTGGTGCTGGCCGAGCATCGGCAGGGCGACACCTTTGCGCGGCGGCGTGCTGAACAGCAGCTGGAATTCCTGATTCCCGGCGCCTATGCCGCCTCGCGGATGCCGATCGGTGACGCGCAGGTGATCGCGACGGCCAAGCGAGAAACCTTTGTCAGCCTCTATGAGTGCTATTACCGCCCCGAGCGCGCCGTGCTGGTGATTGTGGGCGACATCGACGTTAAGGTGATCGAGGCTGAGATCGCCTCGCGCTTCGGCGACTGGACAGGGCGCGGCGCGCCGGGCGCTGAGCCGGACCTCGGCTACATGCCTGGCGTCCGGGAGCCGGCGGCGTCGGCCTTCACGCAACCCGAGGGCGGCGATTCGATCGCGGTCTATTCGCTCAGCGGCTTCGAGGATATGGCCGATACGACGGAGAACCGGCGCGACAGCAACCTGTTGTCGTTCGCGACCGGCGCGATGAATCGCCGGTTCGCGCGGCTGGCTAATGGCGAGGCGCCGCCCTTTCGGTCGGCTGGCCTGTCCTCTTCCGACGTTCTAGAGGCGGCGGACGTCGCCAGCGGTTCGGTCGCGGTGACGCCCGAGAGCTGGAAGCCGGGGCTTCAGGCGCTGGAACAGGAATGGCGCAGGGCCCTGCTGCACGGTTTCACGGCGGACGAGATCGCCGAGCAGGTCGCCTCCCTGCGCACCAGCGTCGCGAACGGCGCGCAGCGCGAGAGCACGCGGACGACAGGCCAGCTGGTCGACCAGCTCACACGTTCGGTGCTCGACGATCAGGTGTTCGCGACGCCGTCATCGGGGCTGGCGCGCTTCGAGGGCTGGGCGAGGGAGGCGACGCCCGAAGCGGTTCAGGAGGTGTTCCGCCAGTGGCTGGGGATTCGCACGCCGCTTTTCTTCATGGCCAGCAGCGTGCCGCGTCCAGGCGTCGAAGAGGAAATCGTCGCGGCCTGGAAGGAGAGCGCGGCGGTCGCGGTCACCGCCCCGGCCGGGCGTTCGGCGACGCCGTTCGCCTACACGGATTTCGGCCGGCCGGGAGTTGTCGTCAGGGATACGCGCCTTGCCGATATCGACACGCGCACGCTGACCTTCGCCAACAATGTCCGGCTCAACATCAAGCGGACCGGGTTCCAGAAGAATGTCGTGCAGGTCTCGGTGCGCGTCGGCGGGGGCGAACTCGCTCTGCCTGAAAAGCCGTTCGGGCTCGATTCCCTGATGTCGGCCTATGCGGGCGGCGGGCTGGTGAAACACTCGGACGATGACCTCCGCAACGTCCTGTCGGGCCGCGCGGTGCAGAGCGGTTTCCAGGCTTCGGCGACGGCGTTTGGCGGCAGCTACAACACGACGCCGGCCGATCTCCTGCTGCAACTCCAGGTCGCGGCCGCCTATCTCACCGCGCCGGGCTATCGGCCGGACGCGGAACGCCGGTGGCGGCAGGGCGTCGTGTTGTCCTGGCCGCGGTTCGATTCCGATCCGGCGGCGGTTCTGCGTACTCGCGGAATGCGTATTCTGGCTTCCGGCGACAAGCGCTTCGGTTCCGACCCGGACGATGGCGCCGTTTCGCGGTCGTTCACGGAGCTGCGGGGTTATCTGGAGCCTCTGCTGCGCACGGGCGCAATCGAGATCGCGATCGTCGGCGATGTCGAGGAGGAGGCGGCGATCAGGGCGGTGGCACGGACCTTCGGCGCCCTTCCGCAGCGCGAGGCGGTCTCGACCCTGCATCGCTCCGACAGGCCCGTCACCTTCCGGCGCGAGCGCGCGCCGCTCACACTGACGCATACCGGAGAGCCAGCCCAGGCGATCGCCAACGTCTACTGGCCGGTGGACATCGATCCTGACGCCGACCCACAGGCCGCGCGCGTCGTCAGCGTGCTCGCCTCGGTGATGCGCCTGAAGGTGATCGAGCGCGTGCGCGAGGCGCTGGGGGCCAGCTATTCGCCGTCGGCGGGCGCCTCCCTGTCGTCGGTCTATCCGGGCTGGGGCTATCTGTCGGCCGGGACCCAGGTGAAGCCCGAGGACGCCGACCGGGTGATCCTGGCGCTCGAATCCATCAGCGCCGAATTGCGGGCGGGCGGGATCAGCGCGGATGAATTCCAGCGCGCCATTACGCCCGCACTGGAACAGCTGCCCCGCAATTCGACGTCGAACGGCTACTGGTTGTCGCTGATCGCTCAGGCTCAGGGACGGCCGGACCAGATGGCGCGGGGCATGCTGCCCGCCGTCGAGGCGAGTGTGCGGACAGTGACGATCGCCGACCTGGTGGCGGCCGCCAACCGCTGGCTCAAGCCGGAAGCGGCGTTGGAAGTGCGGGTGCTGCCGGCGGCGGCTGCGCCGTGACGCCAGAAGTTGTGATTTGGGGCGTGGCCGCCCCGCGCTAGGCTGGGCAGGCAGGAATCGAGGAGACGCCGATGCTGATGACCCGAATGATCGCGCTGGCCGCCGCCGCGATAGCAGCGCCGGCCGGATGGGCTCAGGAAGCGGGCCGCCCCGACATCGGCGGGGTGTGGACCAACGCCTCGCTCACGAAGCTCACCCGGCCAGCCAATGTCGCCAAGCTGGTTCTCACGGAGGCGGAGGCGCGCGACGTCCTGTCCAACACGACGGTGCTGGGCTTCACGACGCCCGGCACGACGCCCGCGCCGGATTTCACCGCGCCGGAAGAGGGCGCCCCGACCAAGGGCGGCGCTGATTTCGGGGTCAAAGCCTATGATGATTTCTGGATTTCCCCCGGCGATCGCCTTGCGGTCGTCAAGGGAGAGATCCGCTCGTCCTACATCGTCGATCCGCCCAGCGGCCAGATTCCCTACAGCGAGGCGACGCTGGCGGCGATGGCCGAGCGTCGCAAGGGCGTCAATCGCTACGCCACCGGCATTGGGGGAAATGAGGGGCCGGAGGCGACGAACCTCGCCGAGCGCTGCCTCATCGGCTTTGGCAATACCGGCGGACCGGGCATGCTGAGCGTCCTCTACAACAACACCCACCAGTTCGTGCAGACCCCGGACCATGTGATGATCCTGGTCGAGATGGCGCACGATGTGCGAATCATCCCGACTTTCGCCAGCGCCGCAAAAGCGAGGGCGAGCCACAAGCCCAGCGCCATCAAGCCCTGGCTTGGCGACAGCGTCAGCTGGTACGAAGACGGCGCGCTGGTCGTCGAGACGATCAATGTCCGTCCCGAGCAGGCCCAAGGTAGCGCGATCACGCTTTCGCCCGGCGGCAAGGTGACGGAGCGCTTCACGCGCGTCTCGGATAAGGAAATCTTCTACGCCTTCACGGTCGAGGACGCGGCACTGTACGCGCAGCCCTGGACGGCCGAGCTCTCCTTTTACGCTACCGACAAGCAGGTTTATGAGTACGCTTGCCACGAGGGCAATTACGCCATGCCGGGGATACTGGCCGGCGCCCGCCTGCAGGAACGGCAAGCCGCCAAGGCGCGGAAGTCCGGCAAGAGGGGGTAGGCGCGAACGCCTGATCGAGAAGGGTTCCTGGACAGACGACAAAGACGCGTCGAGCCGGAGTTGACGCGTAATTTTATCCGGGTGATATTAGCAGCTCCCGACAGGAGCTCCCATGACCGCCGCTTCGCCCGCCGTAACTCTCTCAGCCGCCGTGGCGATAGCCTTCGAGGACGGGCGGCTACTCGCTGCAGGGAGCATCGCCGACGTCGCCCTGGCCGTGAAGCTACGGATCGATCAGGCAGGCCACCACGCCATTCTAGTCTTCGAACATGACACCGGACAGACGCTCCATCTCGACCTGCGGGGCGGTGAGGACGACATCCGCGCGCGCTTCAGGCCGCCGGCCGGCGCCGGTGCAGACGCCGGCCCGGAGGAAAGGGCGCCCACGACCGGGGTCAAACGCGGCCCAGGCCGACCGAGGCTCGGCGTTGTCGCGCGCGAGGTGACGCTGCTGCCCCGTCACTGGGACTGGCTCGGCGTTCAACCCGGCGGGGCCTCGGTTGCGCTTCGCAAGCTGGTGGAGGACGCCCGCAAGACTCATGGCCAAGCGGATCTTGTGCGGGCCAGCCAGGAAGCCGCATATCGCTTCATGGCGGCAACCGCCGGTGACAGGCCGTTCTACGAGGATGTCACCCGGGCTCTTTTTTCTCGGAACGCGGAGGGCTTCAACAGATTGACCGATGCGTGGCCAGAGGGCATTCGCGATCATGCGCGGCGCCTTGCGGCGGCGGCGCTAGAGCATGATCGATCTGGATAGAGTCAACCACATCGTGAATCGTGCTCTACACTTCAGGTGAGAGACGGATTCACGCTTCCGGTGAATGCGAGAACCGCTTTCACCTGAAACGATCCGACTCTGGACGCATCAGGGCGGCCCGCGCTGATCCTTTCCATCTTCTGACCGAACGGATGTTACCCGTGGACCAGCGCGCGCCTGATCAACCCACCCCGCTTGCGGAGGCGCTGACAGTGGACCCGCCGGTTGCGCCGCCGCCGACATCGCCGCGCACGCCGCCCCCGCTGTGGCGGATCTTCCTGGTGTTCCTTGCCCCGATGATGCTCAGCAATGTGCTGCAGTCGCTGTCGGGAACGATCAACAACATCTATCTCGGTCACATGATCGGGGTGGAAGCGCTGGCGGCGGCGACAGTTTTCTTCCCCGTGATGTTCTTCTTCATCGCCTTCGTCATCGGCCTTGGCATGGGGGCCTCCATCCTGGTCGGACAGGCCTTCGGGCGCGGCGATCTCGACCGGGTCCGGGCGATCGCGGGCGGCGCTCTCGCGCTGGCGCTTCTGGTCGGAGGGGCCATCGCAGTCCTCGGCGGCCTGTTCGCCGGGCCGCTGATGCGGGCGCTGGGCACACCCGCCGACATCGTCATCGACGCGGTCGCCTACTCAAGGCTGATGCTGATCGGCATGCCGCTGCTGTTCGTTTTCATCCTCTGGACATCGATCCTGCGCGGCGTGGGCGACACACTTACGCCCCTTTGGACGCTGGTTGTATCGACCATTGTCGGCCTCGTCGTGACGCCGGCCCTGATCGTGGGCTGGGGCGGTCTGCCAGCCATGGGTGCCGCCTCCGCCGCGATCGCCTCCGCCGTCGCGACCGTCGCGGCCATGAGCTGGCTGGCGTTCGACCTGCGGCGGCGCGACCATGTCCTCGCGCCGAACGCCGCGCTGTTCCGGCATGTGCGGCTTGACCCAAAGGTGCTGGGTCTCGTCTTGCGTCTCGGCGTGCCGACCGGCGTGCAGATGGTGATCATGGCGATCGCCGAACTCGTACTGCTCGGTCTCGCCAACGGCTACGGATCAAGCGCAACCGCCGCCTACGGCGCCGTCAACCAGATACTCGCCTATGTGCAGTTCCCGGCGATGTCGATCGGGATCACCGCGTCGATTCTGGGCGCGCAGGCGATCGGGGCGGGGCGCCCGGAGCGTCTGGGGGCGATTACGCGGACGGGCCTGCTTCTCAATCTCGTCATCACCGGGGCCGGGGTCGTTGTCGTCTACCTCCTTTCCCGGCCGATCGTCGCGATGTTCATTTCCGACCCGGAGCTGATCATTCTCACCCGTCATCTTCTGCATATCGTGGTGTGGAGCATGGTGGTGTTCGGGATGGCGGTGGTGTTTTCCGGCGTCATGCGCTCCAGCGGGACGGTGCTCGCGCCGATGGCGCTGTCCATCCTCGCCATCCTCGCGGTCGAGGTGCCGGTCGCACTGTTCCTGAGCGAGCGCATCGGCATCGACGGTGTGTGGATCGCCTATCCGGCCGCCTTCACCGCCATGCTGGTCCTGCAGTCGTCATGGTATTTCTTCGTCTGGCGAAAACGGACAATCCGGGTGCTGGTCTAGTTCCTGACGGCTTGCGGCTGGGTGACAACCCAGATGATCCAGATCAGCACGGGCTGGATGATGAGGCGCACCCAGAGCAGGGCGCGTCCGGCGCTGAATTCCGGGTCGGCCTCCGTCAGCATGTCGATGTGGACGGGCGTGACGCAGATGGCGAGGAGGATGAGCGCCAGGCCGGCGGGGCGGCGGAGCTTCGGATGAAGAAGGGCGAGGGCGCCGAAAATCTCGCAGACGCCGGTCGCCAGCACGACTTCGCGGGGCATAGGAACCCAGGCGGGCGTCACCGACGTGAAGACCCCGGTGAGGGCGAAATGGCCTATGCCGCCCAGGAAAAACCAGATGAATACGAGAACGAGGCCGGCGAGCCGCCAAGGGGAAGGGGAAGTCGCGGGTATCGCAGTCGGTTCAGCGGTCATGCCCCCAACCAACGCCCTGAACGCTGAAGAGTCGAGTTTGTTGAAGGGTCAAGGTGAGGCCCGGCCGGGATCGGGGTCGATTAGACCGTAATGGCTCCCAGCGCCTCTTCCAGTTCAGCGAAGGATGGCTGAGCCTCGGTCGGGATCTGGCCGCGGCCGATTTCCACGGAGACCTGGGCGGCGTTGCCGTGGAGATGGGCCACCAGCACATCCTTGATGATCTTGTAAAACTGCGATTCCTCGTCGAAAATCTGGCCGAGGCGGGACGCGATGGGTCCGATGAAGCCGTAGGCGATGAAGACGCCGAGGAAGGTTCCGACGAGCGCCGAGCCGATCAGCTGGCCGAGATAGACCGGCGGCTGATCGATCGCGCCCATGGTCTTGATGATGCCGAGCACGGCGGCGACGATGCCGAGGGCGGGCATCGCGTCGGCCATGTTCTGGATGGCGTGGGCGGCCTTGTGCACCTCGTGATGGTGTTTTTCGATCTTCTTCTCGATCGAGTCCTCGACCTGGTGGGGGTCTTCCATGTTCATTGTCATCATCCGCAGCGTGTCGCAGATGAGATCGACGGCGAAATGGTCCTTGATGATCTTCGGGTAGTTCTGGAAGATCGTGGATTCGGCGGGCTTCTCGATGTGCTGCTCGATCGCGACGACACCCTTGGTCTTCATCGTCTTGGTGAGAATGAACAAAAGGGAAAGCAGGTCGGTATAGTCCTTGGGCTTCCATTTCGGGCCCGACACGATCTTGCCGACGCCGGCGCCGGCGGCCAGCACGGTCTTGAACGAATTGCCGATCAGGAAGGCGCCGATTCCGGCGCCGCCGATGATGATCATCTCGTGGGGCGCGGCGTGCATGATGACGTCGAGGCTGCCGCCGGCGAGAATAAAGCCGCCGAAGACCATGCCGAAGACGACGACGATTCCGATGATTACAAACATGCTGCGGCCCTGGAGCAACCCGGTATCAAGCTGATCGAGGCTGATCACCCGTCGGGCCGTTTATGCCGCATCAAGCTTAACGCGCTGTTTCGGGCCGCGAAAAAAACGGTGAAGGAAGCGTTGCGGGAAAGGCCGCGAGGCAGCCGCCCATGTCTTGCCTTCGCCGCACTCGCTCCACATTTACTGTTCAGACAAGCCTTCTGTCGCCGGGGTCATCTCCGGGAGAGAGCGGTTGATGGCGCAGCATTTGGTTGCGCGGACACGATCCGAGTGGAGCAGACATGATTCGCAGCAAGTTTATCGGAGCAACCCTGGGCGGCTTGCTGGCCGGCGCGAGCCTGACGGCGCTTGCGCTCGCCGCGCCCTCCTGGGCCAATGACGAGCCAGTCTCGCCCGTCACGGTGGCGAGCGCCGGGCAGACGACCAATTGGGGCCTGACGCCCAATCTCGCCGACCTGGTCGAGACGGTGTCCCCGTCCGTCGTGCAGATCATCGTCCGCTCGCAGGCCCAGCCCCGCCCGACGCAGGGACCGGGCGGCATACCCAACGAACTGCGCGGAACGCCCTTCGAGGAGTTCTTCAACCGCCAGTTCGGCGAGGGCGGCCCCCAGCGCGAGCGGCCCGACCAGATGGGCTCCGGCTCGGGCTTCTTCATCGGCCCGAATTATATCGTCACCAACAATCACGTGGTCGATAACGCCAGGAAGGTGACCGTCGTCCTGTCGGACGGCAAGGAGATCGAGGCCAGCGTGGTCGGCACGGACGCAAAGACCGACATCGCAGTCCTGAAAGTCAGCCAGTCCGGCCTGCCGCCCGCCCTCTCCTGGGGCGACAGCGACAAGGCGCGCGCCGGCGACAGCGTGTTCGCGGTCGGGTCACCCTTCGGGCTCGGCAATACGGTGACGTCTGGCATCGTTTCCGCGCGTGGCCGGGATATCCGCTCGGGTCCCTATGACGACTACATCCAGGTGGATGCTCCGATCAACATGGGCAATTCCGGCGGTCCGCTGTTCAACACGCAGGGTCAGGTGATCGGTGTGAACACCGCGATCTTCTCGCCGAGCGGCGGCAGCGTAGGCATCGGTTTCTCGATCCCCGCCGACATGGCGCGCTCGATCGTTCAGCAGATCATCGACACCGGCTCGGTCCGGCGAGGCTGGCTGGGCGTTCAGATTCAACCCGTGACCCCCGACATGGCCAAGGGTCTGGGAGTTGCCGCGCGTGGTGCGATCGTGGCCGATGTGACCGCTTCGAGCCCTGCCGCCAAGGCCGGGTTCAAGACCGGCGACATCATCCTGTCGTTCGGGGAGACCTCCGTCGATGAAGTCCACGATCTCACGCGGGCGGTAGCAGACACCCAGGCGGGGAGTTCGCGCGACGTCAAGGTTTTGCGGAACGGCCGCGAACAGACGATCAAGGTCCGCATCGAGGCGCTTGAGGAAGAAGATGCGGCCCCCCGGTCGCTTGCCAACGCCGCGCCCTCCGCGCCGGCGGGCCCGACCGTACAGCTGTCCGGCCTGGGGCTCGAACTGACGAATGACGGCGGCCCTGTCGTCTCTGACGTCACTGTCAACGGACCTGCCGCCGACGTGGGCCTGCGGTCCGGCGACCGTCTGGTCATGGTCAACCAGGTCGAGGTGAATTCGGCCGAGGCCGCGAGGCGCGCGGTCGATGAAGCCCGCAAGCAGAAACGCGAAGCGGTCATGCTGCAGGTCGAACGCGACGGCGCGAAACTGTTTGTTGGCGTGCCTTTTTCGGCGGGCTGATCCGGGCCGAGGCTGGGGGCCTTCGCGGCCAAGAGCATCCGTCGGTCAAACCGGGTCAGGTTGATCGAAGCAAAATGATCTATCCCAAAAAGTGGGGAGCAACCTGCGTGAGAGCGCACGCAGGTTGCCCTAAATCTCGCTCGCTCTCGGTCAAGAGACTTGGGCCGCTTCATAGCACGCACGTCTTCGCCTGAAGCTTGTATCCGTCGGTCGTTCCCGGTTGAGAAAATTCGCGTCTGGCGTGATTCATGCCGAACAGTCGTGCTCCGGCCAACCCGGTGCTAGCGCAATTGGCAGGCGGGAAGGCTGAGTTAACGGTGAAGAACCTTTCGACCAACCACGGCACGGTCCCTGCACGTTCGCCTGCGGAAATTGTCGTCCCGTGACGATCTCGTCGGCGCGCTGAAGGATCATTTGTGGTAGACGCGCAGACTGAATCTATTCAGAGAAATGTTGCGGATCTGCGGCGCCGCGTTCAGTCAACACGGCCTGACACGTGACCAACGCAAGCACAGATTCCGAACGCACGGTGGGGGCCGGCCTGTGGACTGTGGGCGGCAAGCTTGTCGCGCGCTGTTTTGATTTCCTGACGCTGATCGTGCTGGCGCGGCTGCTCGCCCCGGACGATTTCGGTCTCATCGCCATGGCCATGAGCACTGTCGTGATCGCCGAAGCGGTCCTGGAAATGCCGGTCTCCTCCGCCCTTTTGCGCCGCGGCGACCTCAGCCCGCCAATGCTGGACACCGCTTTCACCGTGGGCATCCTGCGCGGGGTCGCGCTGGCTGTCCTGCTGGGGGCGCTGTCGTTTCCGCTGGCGCTTTTCTACGGTGAGCCGCGGCTCACGATCCTGATCTGCGCCCTGTCGCTCGCGCCCATCCTCCGCGGCACGATGAGCCCCCGCATGGTTTTCTTCGTGCAGAAACTGGATTTCAAGCGCGAGGTCTTCCTGGAACTCGTCGGCAAGATCGCCGCGTTCGTCGTGGCGTCGCTCATCGCGGTCTGGACCGAAAGCTATTGGGCGATCGCCGCCGCCACCATCACAAGCCCGCTGGTTGGCAACGCCCTGTCATACGTCTTCGCGCCCTACGCCCCACGCCTGTCGCTATCGCAGTGGAGACATTTCGCGGACATACTTGGCTGGAACACCCTCTCCCAGCTTCTGGCGGCCGTGAACTGGCAGATCGACCGGGTCTTGATGGGGCGGTATGTCTCGCGCGTCTCGCTCGGGCGCTTCAGCGTCGCCAATGACCTCGTGGGCATTCCGATCCAGTCGATCGTCAATCCGCTCCTTTACCCGCTGATGCCCTCCTTCGTTCCGCTTGTGGGCACCAACCGGCTCGGTTCCGCCTATTGCAAGGCTTCCAACGCCATTTTCCTGATGGCTGCCCCCGTTTTCCTGACCATGCATGCACTGGCCGATCCGATCGTTCGCATCATTCTGGGAGAAGGGTGGGGCGAAAGCGCCTCGGTGCTGCGCTGGATGTCGCTGATCGTGATCCTGACGGCGCCGTGCGCTCCCCTGGCGCCGTTGGCGCTCGCGCTCAATCGCATGCGGATGGTGACCTTCCGCACGGCCATAGAATTCATCTTCAAGGCGCCGATCCTGTTCTTCGCCGTGACCACTTACGGCGTCATGGGCGCGGTGGCGGGCCACGGTGCGGTCGCCATCGTGGTATTCCTGGCGACGCTGCTGATCGTCAAATCGATGACGGGTCTCTCCGTGTTTCGCCAGCTCGCGGCACTCTGGCGCACGGTCGTGGCGCTCGCGGCCCTGGCGGCGACGCTTTATCTGCTGCGGCCGCCGACGGACGGATCCGAAGGGCTGCTGATGCTGACCGCGCACATGCTGGCGGCCGCCGGGGCAGGGGCAATCGTCTATGGCCTGGTTGTTCTCGCCCTGTGGCGGGCCATGCAGTGTCCTCCAGGCGTCGAGAAGATCGCGATGACGCACGCGGCGCGCCTGTTCAGCAAGCGCCTCTCCACGCCGCGCTGATTTCGTCCGGATCGACTTGCCCTGGAATGGGTCGGCAGGTTGCCGAGGAAGTTGTTCAGGCGGCCCGGGCCGAGGCCGGCGGGCGCGACCGCCGCGCGGGCCGGTCTCGAACTGAAGATGCTGCCGGCCTCCCGAAATTGATGATGACCGAGGTGATGAAGGGCGCGATGAACAGCGCCCCGATCACCAGGAGCCCGACGACTTCTGCGAGGCGCAAACCGAGTGCGCGGAGGTGAACGATGATCGGATGAGCGTTCGAATTGACTGTCATGAGTGTCCCCAGTATTGCCCCGGTTTTTTTCAGCAGCTTTTCATACGCGCGTCCATGGCTTCGGGTTCCACCCCGTCCACCCGCCTCGACTGGAATCAATTGAAGGCCAACAGGCGGCTCTCGTCAGTGGACGCAGTGCGTCTGCTCCTCGGCGATTTCGAGAAGGATGCACTTGCGATCAACGAGCTGCGTCAGCAGCGCGCCTGAAGACAGGACCGCGAATTCCTGGCGGGAGATGGCAAGGGACCGCAGGCGGGTTCTCGGTTGTCCTTTGAGGCGGAGATTGATCTGCGTCATCAGATCCTTGACGGTTTGAGCCGCCTTGCGGGCTTGTCTGGCGAGGTCGTCGATTTCCGGGTCAATGCCCCTGCTGGTCTCGTAGGACCGCAGTAGGTCCTCGGCGTTCGAGAGTTCGTCATAGATGGTCTGGATCGTTTCCAGGATCCTCCCGGCCGTCATCGAGCTTTTCGTCGCCATTGGTCTCGCTTCCGCGCGCTCGCCCCGGACACGAAATAGGCTGGAAGCGGTCGCCGGCCATGGGGGTCTCCGAGAATGCAAGGAAGCGCTTGACTCTTCTGGGCCTCTGAGTCGTTTCTGGTCAAGAACAAAACAGGAACTTTCATGCGGGACGACCTCGCCGGACTGAGACGGAAACTGGCTCTGCTGGAGCGAACGTCCTCGCCTCGCGCAGCCTTGCTGTTTCCGCTCGGCTGCCCTGAGGTAGACCGCGCGCTTGGCGGCGGGCTGGGGCGGGGAGGCCTGCATGAAGTCTACGCGGCGCGACCGGCCGATGCGCCAGCCGCCTGCGGATTCGCCCTGGCGCTCGCCCTTCAGGCGGCGGCGGAGCGACCCTTCGTCTGGGTGAGGCATGATTATGCCGGCGCCGAAACCGGTGGGGTCTACGCCCCGGGCCTCGCCGAGTTCGGGCTGGACGCCGCCCGGCTGATCCTGGTGCGCGTGAAGACGCCGACCGACGTGCTGAGGGCCGGCGCGGAGGCGGCGGCGTGTTCGTCCCTGGGCGCCGTGATGATGGAGGTGTGGAACGACGCTCCAGCGCTCGACCTCACCGCCTCGCGGCGGCTGTCCTTCGCGGGCGCGGCCTCCGGCGTGACGCTGATGATGATCCGGGAAGGAGCGAGCCCCTCCGCCAGCGCGGCTGCGAGCCGCTGGTCGGTGAGCGGGGCGGCGTCCGCACCCCTGGAGGGCAATGCGCCAGGGCGTCCCGCCTTTGGCATTACGCTCCTGCGTCACCGCAACGGGCTTCCGCAAAGCAGCTGGATCGTGGAGTGGGATCGTGACCGACGTGAATTCGACGACGCTGCGCCGCTGGCTCGCGGTGTGGCTTCCCTTTCTGCCGGCGGACGCCTTGCGGCGGCTGGCGAGGGAGCGCGGGGAGGCTGGCGAAAAGCCGGATGAGGCGCTGCTGGTCCTGACGCACAAGGTGAAGGGGGCGGCGCGCGTGGCGGCGATGGGGCCGGCGGCGGCGGCGGCGGGCGTGACGGCGGGAGCGGCGCTGGCGGATGTGAGGGCGCGGCTGCCGGACATCGTCGTGGCGGACCACGATCCCTTCGCCGATGCGCGCATGCTGGAGCGTTTGGCGGACGATTGCGAACGGTTCAGCCCGGTTGTGGCGATCGACGCGCCGGACGGGCTGGTGCTGGACATCACCGGATGCGCCCATCTTTTTGGCGGCGAGGCGAGGTTGCTGGCGGAGCTGCGTGGACGCTTCCGGAGATATGGGTTCCATGCGAGGATGACGATTGCAGGGGCGCCCGATGCGGCGCGGGCGCTGGCCCGCTTTGGTCGGATCGCGATCGTGCCCGTTGGCGCCGACGAGGCCGAAACGCGCCTCCTGCCGGTCGCGGCGCTCGGCCTGCCCGACGACATTCGCATCGCGCTGGTGAGGGCGGGCCTCAAGACCCTCGATGATCTCGCGAGCCGTCCGAGCCTGCCGCTCTCGGCGCGCTTCGGGGAGGATGTGGCGAGACGCCTGCGGCGAATGTTCGGGCAAGGCGCCAATCCCGTGACGCCCCGGCGCATTGCGCCGTCCTGCATCGCCGAGCGCCGCTTTCCCGAGCCGGTAGGCCGGATCGAGGACATCGAAGCGACGCTGGCGGACCTGATGGCCGAGCTGTCGGACACGCTGATGCAGCGGCGCGAGGGGGGACGGCGGTTCGAGGCGAGTTTCTTTCGCGCCGACGGGATCGTGCGGCGGATCGCCATCGAGACCGGCCAGCCCACGCGTGATGCGAAAGCCGTCCTGCGTCTTTACCACGAGCGGCTGGAGGCGCTCGCCGACCCTGTCGATCCGGGGTTCGGCTTCGACGTGATCCGGTTCGCCGCGACCGAGACGGAGCCGCACGCGCCGGCGCAGGCGAGCCTCGATGGGCGCGTGCAGGAGGAGGGCGACGTCGCCGACCTGGTCGACCGGCTGTCGGCAAGGTTCGGACGGACCCGCGTGCTGCGCTTTGTCGGCGTCGATACGCACGATCCAGACCGTGCGGCCCGGCTCGCGCCGGCGGTTGAGCATCGGGGAGACGCGCCCTGGCCAGCGCCCGAACCGGAGGAACCGCCGAAACGGCCACTGCAGCTCTTCGCCTCGCCCCAGCCGGTCGAGGTGACGGCCGAGGTTCCCGATGGACCGCCAAGGACGTTTCGCTGGCGCCGCGTCGAGCACAGGGTGATGCGCTGGGAAGGACCCGAGCGCATCGCGCCGGAATGGTGGCGTGATCCGTCGGCGCCGACGCGAGACTATTTCCGCATCGAGGATGAACACGGGCGCCGTTTCTGGCTGTTCCGCGCGGGGCTTTACGAGCGTGAGACAGACGCGCCGCGCTGGTATGTGCACGGCCTGTTTCCATGACCGCCGACCCCGAAACCCTTTTGTCGCGTCGCCCCCGGCGAAAGGATGTCCCTCTGCCGGAAAAGCCGCCGCCGGCCTATGCAGAACTGGCGGCGAGCTCGAATTTTTCCTTTTTGAGAGGCGCATCCAATGCGCGCGATCTTGTGCTGACCGCGCTGCTTCTTGGCCAGTCGGGCATCGGCATCGCCGACCGCAACACGCTGGCAGGGGTCGTGCGGGCCTGGAGCGCGCTCAAGGAGGTGCGTGAGGAAGGCGAGCCTCCGCCCGAGAAGATGAGGGAGGGCGGGTCTCCCGGGGAGCATGTCTGGATCGAGCATCCGCTGTCGGCGGACCTCTCCGTGACGAGGGAGAACCTGAAACAGCGCGCCGAGGCGTTCCAGCTCGTCGTGGGTGCGCGTCTCGTCTTCTCGGATGGAACGCCGGACATTCTCGCCTATCCCGAGGACCGGGCCGGATGGGGCAGGCTGTGCCGGCTGCTGACGCTTGGCAACACCAGGATACCTCCGGGCAAGATCCGCGCGGTCAAAGGCGAATGCCTCCTCACTATCGGCGACCTGCTGAGCGATGCGTCCGGACTGCTGTTGATCCTCATGCCGCCGCGAAGGCTGGCGGGGATGGCGCTTGCGCTCTCCCGCATCCGCGCGGCCGCTCCAGGCGCCGTGTGGCTCGGGGCGGTCTTGTCGCGTCGAGGCGATGACGAGCGCAGGCTGGCGAAGCTGAAGGTTCATGGCGCGGATGCGGGCGTCCCGCTCATCGCGATCAACGACGTGCTCTATCATGACGCCGGACAGCGCGACCTGCAGGATGTCATGAGCTGTATCCGCGAAGGCGTGACCATAGAAACGGCGGGGCGGCTGCTCGAGGCCAACGCCGAGCGTCATCTCAAGCCCCCCAGGGAGATGGCCCGGCTATTTCGCAACGCTCCGGATGCGATCGCGGAGACGCAGCTTTTCCTGGGACGCATCGATTTCGATCTCGGCCAGCTGAAATACGAGTATCCGGACGAGCCGGTGCCGCCCGGATGGACCGACCAGGGCTATCTCGATGACCGGACATGGCTGCACGCCGGCATGCGCTATCCGGACGGGATTCCCCGCAAGGTCGAGGAGCTGCTGAAGGCCGAACTCGACTTCATCCAGTCGGAAAACCTGGCGCGCTATTTCCTCACCCTCTACGACATCGTCCGGGTGGCGCGGAACAAGGGGATATTGTGCCAGGGACGCGGATCGGCCGCCAATTCCGCCGTCTGCTACGTGCTGGGGATCACCTCCGTCGATCCCGACAAGTTCGACGTGCTGTTCGCGCGTTTCATGTCGACCGAGCGGAAGGAGCCGCCAGACATCGACGTCGATTTCGAGCACGAGCGCCGCGAGGAAGTGATCCAGTACATCTATGAGCGCTATGGCCGCCACCGCGCGGGCATCGCTGCGACCGTCATCCATTATCGTCCCCGCAGCGCGATGCGCGAAGTGGGCAAGGCCATGGGTCTCACCGAGGATGTGACGGCGCGTCTCGCCGGGCTCGTCTGGGGCAGCTGGGGGGGCGCGCTGGCCGACAGCCAGATCCGTCAGGCCGGGTTCGATCCCGGAAATTCCGAGATAAGGCGAGCGGTGACGCTGGCCGGGCGGCTGCTGGGGTCGCCACGGCACCTGTCCCAGCATGTCGGTGGTTTCGTGCTGGCGCGCCATCGCCTCGACGAGATGGTTCCGATCGGCGTCGCGGCGATGGACGAGCGCACCTTCATCGAGTGGGACAAGGACGACATCGACGCGCTCGGGTTGATGAAGGTCGATATTCTCGCTTTGGGGATGCTCACCTGCATCCGCAAGGCGCTCGATCTGGTCTGCCATCATGGCGGGCCCAAGCTCGGGCTGGCGGATGTGCCGCTGGAGGATCCCGCCGTCTACGACATGTTGTGCAAGGGGGATTCGCTGGGCGTGTTCCAGGTCGAGAGCCGGGCGCAGATGAACATGCTGCCGCGGCTGAGGCCAAGGGAGTTCTACGATCTTGTCATCGAGGTTGCGATCGTGCGGCCCGGCCCGATCCAGGGCGACATGGTGCATCCCTATCTGCGGCGGCGGAACGGGGAGAAGGTCACCTACCCCTCACCCGCCCCCGAACACGGGCCGCCCGACGAACTCCACCAGGTCCTCCGCAAGACGCTGGGTGTGCCCCTGTTCCAGGAGCAGGCCATGCGCCTCGCGATGGTCGCCGCGAAATTCACGGGAGGACAGGCCAACGGCCTGCGCCGCGCCATGGCGACGTTCCGCAATGTCGGCACGATCCACAAGTTCGAGGAGCTGATGGTCGAGGGGATGACGGCGCGCGGCTATGATCGGGAGTTTGCGGCGCGCTGTTTCGAGCAGATCAAGGGCTTCGGCTCCTACGGCTTTCCCGAAAGCCACGCAGCGGCGTTCGCGCAGCTGGTTTATGTGTCGTCCTGGATCAAGCTTCACCACCCGGCGGCCTTCGCCTGCGCCCTGCTCAATTCCCAGCCCATGGGATTCTATGCGCCAGCGCAGATCGTCAGGGACGCCCAGGAACATGACGTCGAGGCCCGCGCCGTGGACGTCAATTCAAGCTGCTGGGACAACACGCTCGAGCGGCGCGCGGACGGTTCTCTGGCGCTGCGGCTTGGGTTCCGGCAGATCGACGGCCTCGGCGAGGCCGAGCTGCAGCGCCTCATCGACCGTCGCGGTGTCGGCTATGGCGGCGTCGATGCGTTGGCGGCGCAGAGCCGGCTTTCGGGCCGGGCGCTGCGCAAGCTCGCCGACGCCGATGCGTTCCGGTCGGTCGGACTCGACCGGCGCGAGGCGCTGTGGGCGGTGCGCCGCCTTCCCGACGATGATCCGCTGCCCCTGTTCGCAGCTGCGGACGCCGCCGAACTGGGCCATGAGCCGGAGATGGATCTGCCCGCCATGCCCCTGCCGGAGCATGTGGCGGCGGATTATCAGACGGCGCGGCTGTCGCTCAAGGCGCATCCGATGTCGGTGCTTCGCCCGGGTTTCCAGGGCCAGAGGATCGCGACCTGCGCCGAGATGGCGGCGATGCGCGACGGGGCGTGGGCGCGGACGGCTGGGCTGGTGCTGGTGCGGCAGCGGCCGGGAAACGGCAAGGCGATCTTCATCACGCTGGAGGACGAGACCGGCATCGCCAACATCATCATGTGGGCGCGGGTGTTCGAGCAGCATCGGCGAGAGGCGATGGGAGCGCGGCTGCTGCTCGTCGAGGGGCGGGTGCAGAAAAGCCCGGAAGGCGTCTTACATCTCATGGGTGTCCGCCTCCATGATCGCTCGTCCGAACTCGAGCGCATGCTGGACGGGTCAATCGCGCAGGGACCGGCGACGCGAGCGGATCATCCGCGCAATGTGCGGCTGATGCCGAAGTCACGTGATTTTCATTGAGGATTCGTCAGCTCAACCGCGCGCTCATCGTGCGTTTCAGGTCGATCGTCGTCTTGTGCGTCAGCCGAACCGGCCGGTGATATAGTCCTGCGTCTGTTCTTTTTTCGGAGCGGTGAAAATCTCTTCGGTCGGCGCCTTCTCGATCAGCCGGCCCATGTGGAAGAACGCCGTGAACTGCGAGACGCGCGCGGCCTGCGCCATCGAGTGGGTGACGATCACGATGCAGATCTGCTGGCGCAGCTCGTCGATCAGCTCCTCGATCCGCGCTGTCGCAATCGGGTCGAGCGCCGAGCAGGGCTCGTCCATCAGGATGACTTCCGGATCGATCGCGAGCGCCCGCGCGATGACGAGGCGCTGCTGCTGGCCGCCGGAGAGGCCAAGCCCCGGCTGGTCGAGGCGGTCCTTGACCTCCTCCCAGAGGCCGGCGCGCACGAGAGAGCGCTGGACGATCTCAACGAGGTCGGCCTTGCTTTTCATCAGGCGGTGGGTGCGCGGGCCATAAGCGACATTCGCGAAGATTGACATGGGGAAGGGGTTGGGCCGCTGGAAGACCATGCCGACCCGGGAGCGCAGCAGCACCGCGTCGATGTCGGGACGGTAGATATCGACCCCGCCCAGCTCCATCCGTCCCTCGACCCGGGCGCCATCGATCGTGTCGTTCATGCGGTTGATGCAGCGCAGGAATGTCGTCTTGCCGCAGCCCGATGGACCGATAAGCGCGGTGACGCCGCAGTCGCGAATATCGAGGCCGACATTGAAAAGGGCCTGCTTCTCGCCATAGAACACCGAGACGTCCTTCGCGGCGATCTTGACCGGCGCGTCCAGCTTGCCCGGCGGACGCGGGTGGATCGATCCGCGCGGCGTGGCGCGAGCGTCCCTGAATGGCGCGTCGTCGCTGCGGGTCATTTGAGCGCGCTCCTGTTTTCGACGGGCCAATCGCGCCGTTCCGGGTTTTAGGTGAGATGAGAGGTCACGTCCGGGAAACGCGATCCTCTCGCCCGCCCATCCTGCACGATTCGACAAAACTAGGAGGCATGACGTCCCGCGATGAGGGCGTGCGACAGCCGGCTCAGAATATTGAGGAGGAGAACGCCCACGGTGATGATCAGCGCGCCGGTCCAGGCGAGCGACACCCACTCCGGATAGGGGCTTCCGGCATAGCGGTAGATCGCGATCGGCAGGCTCGCCATCGGGCGTGTCACGTCGGTGGACCAGTTGGAGTTGCCGAGCGAGGTGAAGATCAGCGGCGCCGTCTCGCCGGCGATCCGGGCGACCGCGAGGAGGACGCCGGTGAGAATGCCGCCGAAGGCGGCCGGGAGCACGACCTTGCGGATCACCTGGTTCTCGCGCGAGCCAAGAGCGATCGCTCCGTCGCGGTAGGCGTCGGGCACAAGTCTCAGAATGTCCTCGGTGGTGCGAGCGACGATCGGCATGGCCAGCAAGGCCAGCGCGATCGAGCCGGCGATGGCGGAGAAGCCTCCAAACGGCGCAACGGCGATCTGGTAGACGAAAAGTCCGATGAGCACGGAAGGAGCGCTCAACAGGATGTCGTTGACGAAGCGCACGGCGGAGGCGATGCGGCCCTTCTTGCCGACCTCCGACAGGTAGATGCCGATAGCCATTCCGAGCGGCGCACCGAACAGCGTTCCGATTCCGACCTGGATCAGCGAACCCACGATCGCGTTGGCCAGCCCGCCATTGGCGTCCGGCGAGGCCATCGAGTTGGTGAAGACAGTAAGGGAAAGGCCCGCCAGCCCTCGCGACAGCAGCATCCACAGGATGAGGCCGAGCAGGACGAGCCCGATGCCGGCGGCGAGCATGCAGAGGGCCGACATGAAGAAATCGACCGCGTGTCGCCGCGCATAGCGCGCCTTGTGGCTTCGGGTGAGCGTTCTCATGACATTCTTTCCTGACGCAGAAGCAGCCGTGCGACCGCGAGGACGCCGAAGGAGACGACGAACAGGATAAAGCCCAGCGCCAGGAGAACGGCCAGCTTGATCGAGCCCGGCTCAGATTCCGGAAAATTGTTGGCGACCACCGATGCGATGCTGGCCGAGGGGGCGAGGAGGCTGTCGGGCATGCGCGTCGCGTTTCCGATCACGAACACCACGGCCATCGTCTCGCCCAGAGCCCTCCCGAGCCCGAGAAAGACCGCGCCGAACAGGGAGCCCCGCACGGCGGGGATGACCGCGCCGGTCAATGTCTCCCAGCGGGTCGCCCCCAGCGCATAGGCGCCGTCCTTGAGAAGTTGCGGGGTGGTGATGAGGACGTCGCGGGTCGTCGCCGCGATGAAGGGAAGGATCATGATGGCGAGGATCAGGCTGGCGGTCATCAGGCCGACGCCGATGGGCGGAGCCGCGAACCAGAAGAACGAATCACCGATCGGCGGCAGGAAGGCGAAGGTCTCGGTGAGCCAGGGCTGGATGTAGGTCGCCATGAAAGGCGCAAGGACAAAAAATCCCCACATCCCGTAGACGATGCTGGGGATGGCGGCGAGCAGTTCGACCGCGACGCCCAGGGGCGAGCGAAGCGGGCGCGGGCAGGTCTCGGTCAGGAAGAAGGCGATGCCAAAGCCGATCGGCCAGGCGATTACCAGCGCAATCATCGACGTGATCAGCGTTCCGGTTATTGCGGGCAGGGCGCCATAGAGATCCTTCACCGGATTCCACTGGGTGCTCCAGATGAATTCGAGCCCGAACGTCTCGAAGGCCTGGCGTCCGCCCAGAAACATGATGAGGAGGATGGCGAACAGCGACACGACCACGACGCCGGCCGAAGCGTAGAGCACCGTCCGGAACACCGTATCGCCAAGATGGATCCCCGGCTTGCGCGCCAATGCGTCTTCGGTCGGCGTCGACACTCGTGAACCCCTGTCGTTGATCGCGGAAGCGAGGCCGGCCCCCGCACGCGTCGAATACACACTACTCATCATGCGGACCAGAGCGGCCCCCGGGCGCTCATTGCGGGGGCCAGAGAGGCCCTTGCGGTCCCTTCACCTCGGACCATCGCAAGCGGACCTGCGCCTGCGCCTCGGGAGGGAGGGTCATGTAGCGAAGCGACGTCGCCGCCTGTCCGCCATCGGTGAAGGCCCAGTCAAAGAATTTCAGGACCCGCGCCGCGCGGGCCGGATCGGAAGGGTTTCGGGGCAGCAGGATGTAGGTGGCCGAGACGATAGGCCAGGTAGCGGGGCCTCCCAGGTTCAGCATGGTGGCTGCCAGGTTGGGGGCGTCTTTCCAGTTGACCTGGACAGAAGCGGCACTGAAACCGGCTTCGGTCGGTCGGACGAACTGCTTCGCGCGGTTCTGAAGCAGCGGCGTCTGCATGCCGTTTTCGGTGGCGTAGGCGTATTCGACGTAGCCGATGCCGCCCTTGATGTTGATGACCGATGCCGCGACGCCCGCATTGCCCGGCGCCCCGACGCCGGTTTTCCAGGGGATGGAATTGCCGGCGCCGACCCCGGTCTGGAAGGGAAGGCTCACGGCCGCAAGATAGTTGCTGAAGATGTTCGTCGTGCCAGAACTGTCGGCGCGGTAGGCGGGAGCAATCGGGACGTTTGGGAGGGCGAGGGACGGGTTCAGCCGCTGGATCTCCGGAGCGTTCCACATCCGGATGCGGCCGAGATAGATTTCGGCGATGACGGGACCGGTCAGCCTCAGCGTGTCGCCATCGACGCCCGGCACGTTGACGACAACGACCACCGCGCCGATGACGGCCGGAAACTGGAGCAAATCCTCGCTCGCGAGGCGGTCGGACGCGACCGGCGTGTCGGAAGCGCCGAAATCGACGGTGCGGTTGATGATCTGGGTGACGCCCGCGCCGGAGCCGACGCCTTGATAATTGAGCACGTCGCCGCCGGCGCGAGCGTAATCCTCGCCCCATTTCGTGTAGATCGGTCCGGGGAAGGTCGCGCCGGCGCCGGTGATTTCCTGGGCATGGGCGGCGGCCGCCAGCAGCCAGCCGAGCGCGCAAAACACAAACGTGCGTGCGGAATGATCCAGCGAGCGGGACATGTGCTTCAGCATTAGCCTACCCGAGTCTGGCAACGGACGCGCGCCAGAACCCTGGCGAACCTGCGAGTATCATTCCAGCCGCGAACGTATTGTGACAAGCGGCCGCGACGCGACGTCTTGCCCCGAGGCAGATACTGTCGAGGAGGCGCTGGATCCTGTTTCAAGGGATCAGCATGGCGGCCGTGCGTTCGATGAACCAGAAACTCGCACCCGTTCCTATGATGTAGGCAGGGATCGGCAGGGACCAGGCCGGGGCGATCGAGGCGAACCTTCGCCACAGCGCGAGGAATGCCAGCACCCCGAGAATAAAGACGATCTGTCCGGCTTCGACGCCGATGTTGAAAAACAGCAGGGCCAGCGGCGCCGCGTCCTCGGGCACGCCGATCTCGCGCAGCGCGCCAGCGAAGCCAAAGCCGTGCAGCAGGCCAAAGCCGAATGCGGCGAGCCAGGGCCAGAGCTGCATGAGGCCCGGCCGGCCGGCCCGGGCGCGCAGGATCTCGGCGGCGAGGAAAACGATCGAAAGCGCTATGGCGGCCTCGACCGGCGCCGGAGCCAGACTTATCCAGCCAAAGGTCGTGCCGGCCAGCGTCAGACTGTGCGCCAGGGTGAAGGCGCTGATGGCGCCCACCAGCCGTCTCCAGTCGCCAACCAGGAGAAGAAGCGCCAGCACGAAAAGGAGATGGTCGAAACCAAGAAGGATATGCTCGACACCCAACCTGGAATAGGTCCAGGCGACCTCGCTCCAGGGCTGGCGGGCGGGCAGGATTGCACTTGTCTGGTCGGCGGTGAGCCGGAGGGTCTTGGCGGCGCCGCCCAGAGGCTCGAACCGGACGATCGCGTCGGTCAGCGTCGTATCGAGATTGGCGATGCCGATCTCGCGCCCCACCAGCCCCCCGCTGCAGGTCTCCCGCCAGCGGGCGACGACCGCGCCTTCGACGAGGACTGTGTGCGGTTCGGTCACGCTGGTGCAGGCGTCCGGCAGCACGACGTCCAGATTGAGGCGCATGTTTCCCTGGGCGGGCGTCTTCCAGAGAATGTCGTAGGCGCCCGGCGCCGTCTCGCGGATTTCGAGATAGGCTGGCCGCACTTCGTGGGCCGCCGCTGGCGGCGTCAGGCTGGCGGTTCCAGCAAGATAAAGGACAAGGACCGCGATCAGACGCCGGCCAAGGAGCGCGGCGCTCATTTCTGCGGCCGCAGGTCGTCTGGCCAGTCGATACGAATCTGATAGCGGTCGCGCAAGGCTTTCTCGTGCTGGGAGCGGCGCTCGGACCGCTGGGCGTCGATGCGGTCGGTTCGCACGCGTTCGGCGACCTCCTCCAAGGCGGGCGCCCGGGCGTCCTCGCGCTCGATCACCTCGATCACGTGCAGCCCGAAGGCCGACGGGACGGGACCTGTCCATCCCGAAGCGGTTGTCGCGAAGACCGCCTCCGCGAAGTCGGCCCCGAAAAGTGCAGCCACGCCCTCGCGCGTCGTAAGCGGCATGGCTTCCGGCAGAAGGGAATCGTCGCCCAGCCGTGATGGGTCGGCGCCGTCGGCGAGCTGACGCTGGAAACCTGTCGCATCTGCATGCGCGGTCTCGCCTCGACGGTCGTTGCTTGCCAAGACCTGCCGGAAAGCACGCCGCGCCGGGATGAGATAGCGGTCGGGGTGGCTGGCCAACCAGGCCGCGAGATCGGCCTGCGAAGGATCGTCGAGCGCCTCCATGTCCTCGAGCAGGAATTCCAGTTTCTGGCGCATACGCCGGCGCACCACCGTGTCGTCGGCGTCCAGTCCGAGCGCCACCGCTTCACGGTAGCTGATCTCCTCGCGGACGAAATCATCGACCAGCGCTGCCAGTTCGCCCTGGCTGGGCGCGCGGTTGGACAGCAGGCGAAAACTCTCCGCGATCTGTGCGATGCGGCCCTCCGAAATCGTGACGACATCGACCGGCTGGGCCCCGCCATTGACCACGGAATTGAGGCCGAAAAGAAGGGCGCCGGCAGCGAGGAAGTGGACCATCGGCTCGCGAACGAGGCGCGCGGCGACAGCGCGCACGCGCCCTGGCTTCGATGTCGCGGCCGTCATCCTCTCGATGTCGGCACATACCAGATGGGCGAGGTGTAGGCGCGTTCCTGGATGGTTTTTTCCAGCGCCGGGCTGGGCTCCTGCCCGGCCCTCAAGGCGTCCCAGGTCGACCAGCGGCAGGTGGGATTTTCGAGCACCCGCACATAATAGAGCGCATTGAGCGCGGTGTTGAATTCCGGATCCTTCCAGGAAACCGACAGCTCGGCGTCTCCCTTGTCCTGCGAAATGCCGCACGTCTTGAGATCAACGGTAGCGCCGTTGTCGGCGCAGCGTTGTGTGGCGCTGTTGATGCGGCCACCGTCCGAACACGCGACATCGAACACTTTCTCGTACGACTTGCCGCCCGCGTCGGTCCATGCCTTGACGATCTGCAGGCGCTGGAGCGGCGCGCTGCTGGGATCGCGGCTGGCCCAGACGAGGAAGTCTGGCGAGGCGCCGGCCTTGCCGACGAGGTCGCCGCCCATGGGCACGCCGTCGGCATAAGCCTTCCGCAGACCGGCTTCCGAGCCGAGCACAGTCTGACCGAGACCAAAGCCGGCGAAAAACCGCACGCGGATGCGTGGTCCGGTAGTCGCGAAGGTCTCCTTCCGCCGAAGCCCCGCATAGATGGACGGGCGGGTGTTTTCCTCGGCCCAGACGCCGGTGAGGCCCGACGCGCCCCAGGTCGAATATCGGCCCACATTGGCCGGTGGCGTATAGCCTGCCCAGGTCTCGAACTCGGTCGGGTGAACGGATCCCCTGCGCACGGGGAAGGCGTCCATGATGCCGGCCTTCGAGAAGTAGTTGTCTTCCTCATAAGCGCCACCGGCCACATGGGTGTCGCTAGAACCAATGAGGCCGACCTTGTAGGGGTTGGCGCCCAGGCTTTGCCCGAATTCCAGCCCCCTCTTCAGCGCATCGCGGACATATCCGCCCTCGAACTTCGTGATCTTTTCTGTTGAGCCAATATAGAACTCCATGACCTCGAAGCCGGCGAATTCGTCGTTTGGCGACAGCAGCGGATGGGTCTCGGATGTCCCCTTGACCTGCGTCACCTCCACCAAGGGCTCGTTGCGGGCGCGCAACTCGGCCCAGGCGCGGTCGATCGGCTCGCCGGTCCATTTGGTCCGCTCGAACATGGTGCCGTCGGACCCGTTCATGTTGTGGGGGATAGCGAGCGCTTCGATACCCTCGGCCCGCCGGGCGTCGAGCCATTTCCAAAGCTCCTCCGGGTTCTGCGACTCTAGAGCGCTGAAGGGCAGGTCGGGCGCCTTCGCGCCGGCGAAAATGACGTTGCGGTGCAGGTTGCGGCCGCTTGGCGCCGAGGTGTATTCGTAACCGATGAAAGTCGTGAAGGCGCCAGGCTTGTAGTGCCGTTCGGCGGCGGCGATATTCTCCGCCCAGGCGGTACGAGTCGGTCCCATGTCGGAGGCAAATTCGGTCATTCGCTTACCAGCTCTGAGGCTGTCGCCGAAGCGCCGGAAAGCGGTGTTGACGACCGTCAGGTCGGTGCTGAACAGCCCACTCGCATAAGGCACTTTCGAGAACGGATGGTCCGAATTGTTGATCGCCGGAAGGACGCCGAGATACTCGGAGTGATCGGTTACGGCGAGAAAATCGAGCGGCGCGTCGGTGAGGCGGATGTCATAGCCGGCGGCGTGCTGGATCGTCTCGCCTTTCGCGTAGCGGTAGGCGGCGTCCGCGTCGGCCCGGACGTTGAAGATGTAGGCGTCGAACGAATTTCGCGTGTGGACGTGAAGGTCGCCAAAATAGGCGTTGCGCATGGCGTCGAGTTGCGGTGCGGGCGCCGGGCTGGACGGCGCGACCGACTGCGCCCCCTGAGCGGGCGCCTTGGGTGGGTCACTGCAGGCGGAAAGAAGCGCCATCGCTCCGATGGAGGCCGTCAGACCCGCACGCATGGACAGCTTCATGGACGTTCTCCCTGTCTCGCAGCCGCCCGCGCCAGTCTTCCGCAGCATCCGGGTTCGTTGCCGAGGCGCTTATCTAGAACCCGCCGGGGCCTTGCGTCCAGCCTCTGCGCAAGCATTGATGGCCAAGACCGCCCGCGTGAAGGGTTCGGATCATGGAGACGGTGATGAGCGACACAGGCCCGCAACCCTATCGTATCGCCGGCGCCCTTGGATCACCCTATTCCATGAAGATGCGGGCGATCTTTCGCTATCGCCGCATCCCGCACGTCTGGGTGATGATGGGGCGGGAAAGCGAAGCCGCGCTGCAGAAGATGAAGGCGCCGGTGATTCCCGTCATCCGCTTTCCCGACGGTGTCTGGCGCAATGATTCGACGCCGATGATCTTCGAACTGGAGGCCCTGCACTCCGAGCGGTCGATCGTGCCGCCGGACCCGGCCAAAGCCTTCCTCGCGGCGCTGTTCGAGGACATGGCCGACGAGTGGGGGACCAAGAGCATGTTCCACTATCGCTGGTTCTATCCGGAGGACCAGCAGGTCCTAAGCACCTGGCTGGCCTATGACCGCCTCTCGGGCGGCGGGCGCGACCGGATCGACGCCTTCGCCCGCAAGTTTCGCGACCGCCAGGTGGGTCGCATGGCGTTGGTTGGATGCACCGAGGCCAACGCGCCGCTTATCGAGGAAACGACGCGCAGGCTGGCGGGCATATTCGAGGCGCACCTCGCCGACCAGCCCTTCTGGTTCGGATCGCGGCCCTCGCTGGCGGAATTCTCGTGGATGGGGCAGTTCTCGCAGCTGATCGTCGATCCGACGCCCAACCGTTTGCTGCGAGAGATCGCGCCGCTCACCGTGCGCTGGCTGATGCAGATGGACGATCTTTCTGGCGTCGAGGGCGAGTGGGGTGCGTCCAATGCCCCGGAGCCGAAGATCGTCGGCGACCTGCTGGGCTTTGCCGGCGAGGTTTACTTTCCCTTCCTGCTCGCCAATGCGCGAGCAGTGGCTGACAAGCGTGAAATGTTTGCGTTCAGCGCGTTGGGAATGCCCTATGAACAGGGCGCGTTCAAATATCAGGCGCGTTGCCTCGACGCCCTGCGCGTGCGTTTTGCGGCCCTCGGCGAAGACGCCAAGGACAGCCTGCGGCCGCGCCTCGCCGAGACGGGTTGTCTTGCGCCGCTGACGACGGCGGGGTGATCGCCAACGTCTTCGCGTTGAGGCAGTTCGCGGCGCGCACGTTCCAAAGGGCTGGCCAAAGGGCTGGCTAAAAGCGCTGGCAAGCATCGATCGGAGCCTTGAGGTTCCGATTCGACGGGCATGGGCGCGGTTAACGCTGCAAGGGCGCTCGCGAGTGCGCCAGATTCGCTCAATTTCCCGTGGGGACGTTGACGACGTGTTCACGTCCAAGCACCATGATCGGCGATGCGTCGGCTGTTGTTGACATTGTTCGTGGTCATGTCTCTCGCCTTTGGCGGGTTGCCAAACGCGTGGGCGGCAGGCGACTGCCCACTGAACGCGCCTCTCTCTCAATCGTCCGCCGTGGCGGGGCACGATTGCTGCCCGGACCTCGACGGGCAGACCGCGACGGATACCGAAGGACGAAGCGCGAAAGCGACTGATTGCCAGCTCGGGCAGACGTGTCGCTCATCCATCGGAGTGGCGCCAAGCCTGCCGCCTTTCGCGATCGTCGTTACTGTTTCCAGCCGGACAACGCTGACGGTGATCGACGCCTCGAGCCTACTCGCGCGCGCCAGCGCCTTCTGGCGGCCTCCGCGAGCGGCTTGACCGCCCGACCTATCGCCAGCTTGAGTCCAGTCGGACGCAACAGGTCGCGATAGCCGTCTGAAACCAGCCTCTTTTATCTGCCTGCAGACGCCTGTGTTCGAAGGCGGGCGGATCGAAGCCGCGACCCGGTGGGGTGCCCATCTCCTCACGCATCCTGCCCGGCAAACACTGGAGCCCTGACATGCGTCCTGCATGGTTGTTGTGCTGCGCCATCGGCCTCGCGCCGGTCGCGTCCGCCGACCCGCTGACATTCTCCGAAGCGATGGCCCGGGCGGGGTCTGACGGCCCTTCCATCACCGCGCGTAAGGCGGCGGCCGACAGCGCGCGGCTGTCGATTGGCCCCGCAGGCCAGCTGCCCGATCCACAGATCGCGTTCGGCCTCGATAACTATCCTGTGTCGGGACCCGCCCAGTTCACGCTCAATCGCGACGACATGACGATGCTGAGCGTGGGGATCATGCAGGACATGCCTAGCGGCGCCGAGCGCAGCGCCCGGACGGGTCTCGCCACGGCGGAAGCGGAGATGGCGGGCGCGGCGCTGGAAATCTCCAGGCTGGAGGCGAGACGGGCTGCGGCAAGCGCCTGGATCGAAATCTATTTCGGAATGGCGCGGGTGAGCGTGCTCGATCGGCAGGTCGACGAACTCGAGACCCTGGCCAGCGCTTCGATAGCGGCCCTTGCGTCCGGATCGCCGGCCGCCGATTCAGCGCTGGCCGCCCGCATGGACGCGGCGCGAGTGGCGGACCGGCTGGCGGAGACCAGAGCCGCGATCACGGGCGCCCAGGCGGAGCTGGAGCGATGGATTGGTCCTGTCGGCGGCGACAGGCCTGGACCGGAGGCGCCGATGTTCGAAATCGAGGCGGACGGGCTGCGCGCGCGTCTAGATCAACATGTCAAGCTCTTGGCGTCGGCCACGGAGATCGAGCGCGCGAGGGCGGGGCTGGGTCTGGCGCGGGCGGAAACCCAGCCTGACTGGTCGTGGGAACTGGCCTATCAGCGCCGCGATCCGACCTTCGGGGACATGGTCACGCTGGGTGTCAGGTTCAGCCTGCCGCTCTTTCAGGGGACACGGCAGAAACCCGTGATCGAGGCGCGTCGGGCCGACGTCAGCCGCGCGGCGGCAGAGCGCGAGGCGATCGTGCGGGAGCACCGCACCATCCTGGAGACCCGTCTCGCGGAACGGGCGGCCGCCGTCGAGCGCCTCGACCGGGCGCGAACGCTGCTGTTGCCGATTTCGCGCCAGCGGGCAGCCGCCGTCGCCGCCGCCCACGGCGCCGGCGCCGCCCCGCTCTCCGACGCGATCATGGCCCGAAATGCGGAAACCGAAATCGAACTTGAGATCATCGATCTCGAACAGCGTCTCACGTCCGTAAGTGCGATGCTCAGTCTCGAATACGGCGAGGTCGCGCCATGAGCGCTAACGAGTACGCGTCCTGGCCCCGCCTGTGGGTTGTCGTCGCGGCGGGACTGGCGATCGTCGGCGTCAGCATCGCCGCCGGCTTCTGGCTCGGATCGCGACCTGCGGAAATGAAGGCGCTGTCCGGAACAGCTCAGAACGAGCGGAGTGTCCTCTACTGGTATGATCCCATGGTCCCGGACCAGCGTTTCGACAAACCTGGCAAGTCGCCGTTCATGGATATGGATCTGGTTCCGCGATACGCGGACTTAGGCGCCGCTAGCTCCAGCGGGGCGTCCGATCCGACCTCTGGCGTTCGCATCGATGCAGGGACATCACAGAATCTCGGCATACGCCTCGCCGTCGTCGAGCGCGGCGCCGTCTCGTCATCGCTGAAAGTGTTCGGAGTGATCGGCTTCAACGAACGCGACCTCGCGATTGTGCAGGCCAAGCAGAGCGGCTTCGTCGATCGCGGCTACCGCCGGGCTCTGGGCGATGTGGTGCAGGCGGGCGATCCGCTGGTCGACCTGCGCGTTCCCGAATGGACGGGCGCACTTGGCGAGTACCTGGCGCTGCGCGCCGCGAACGATGATCTGGCGAAGGCTGCCGGTCAGCGCGTCGCCATGCTTGGCGTTCCCCCCGCCTCGGTACGCGAAGCCGAAAAACGCGGATCGGCGCCGTCCGTATTCACCATTCATGCGCCGATTTCCGGAGCCATCACCGCCTTCGATATCCGGGAGGGAATGTCGATCGAGGCGGGCGCACCGCTGGCGACCATAAATGGACTGTCGCCCGTCTGGCTCACGGCATCGGTTCCCCAGGCGATCGCGGGCCGGTTGAGAGTCGGAGGCCGCGTCGCCGCCACAGCGTCGGCCTATCCCGGCACGGTTCTGGAGGGACGCATCGAGACCGTGCTGCCCGTGACGGGCGCGTCTTCCCGCGCGGTCGAGCTGCGCGTGTCGCTGCCAAACCCCGGGGCGAGGCTGCGGCCAGGCATGACCGCCGAGGTCGATCTGGCCGAGGCCGGGAAGAACGACGCGATCATGGCGCCGTCAGAGGCGCTGATCCGCACCGGACGCCGGACCGTCGTGATCGTCGTTCTGCCAGATGGTCGCTTCGCGCCGGTGGAGGTGACGACGGGCGTGAGCTTCGGTGACCGGACTGAAATCCTCGAAGGGCTGGAGGAGGGCCAGCAGGTCGTCGCTTCCGGGCAGTTCCTGATTGACAGCGAGGCGAGCCTGTCGGGGGTCATCGCCCGCCTCCGGTCCGGCGGATCGGCGCCGGAACCGGGCCAGCACCGGTCTTCGGGCCGCGTGACCGCAGTCGATGCGACCGGCGTCACCATCGCGCACGCACCCATAGCGAGTCTGGACTGGCCGTCCATGACGATGCGTTTTGCGTGGGGAGAGGCGGGCGCCTCGCGCGACGTGGCGGCAGGCGATGAGGTCGTCTTCGAGTTCCGGCAATCGGGGTCGGACTATATCGTGCAGTCGATCTCGCCGAGCGAGGCGGACCGATGATCGCCGCGATCATTCGATGGTCGATAGGCAATCGCGTCCTGCTGATCATCGCCAGCCTGGCGCTGGCAGCGGCTGGCGCTCTCGCCGTGCGGTCGACGCCTGTCGATGCGCTGCCCGACCTGTCAGACGTTCAGGTGGTGATCCGCACCACCTATCCGGGCCAGGCGCCGCAGATCGTCGAAAATCAGGTCACCTATCCGCTGACGACGACCATGCTGTCCGTGCCCGGCGCTCACAGCGTGAGGGGCTATTCCTTCTTCGGGGACAGCTTCGTCTACGTGATCTTCGATGAAGGCGTCGATCTCTACTGGGCGCGATCGCGCGTGCTTGAGTATCTCACGCAGGCCCAGTCCCGCCTGCCGGAAACGGCAAGGACGACCATTGGTCCCGACGCCACCGGCGTGGGCTGGATCTACCAGTACGCTCTCGTCGATCGGACCGGCCAGCATGATCTGGGCGAGCTGCGCGCTCTTCAGGATTGGCTCCTCGCGTTCGAGCTGAAATCCGTTCCGGGCGTCGCCGAGGTGGCGTCCGTCGGCGGCATGGTGCGCCAGCACCAGATCGTCCTCGACCCCCAGCGCATGGCGGCTTACGGCGTGTCACAGGCGATGGTCGCCGACGCCGTTCGTCGCGCCAACCAGGAGGCAGGCGGCGCCTCGATCGAGATCGGCGAAGCCGAGCACGTCGTGCGCGCCAGCGGATATCTCAAATCGGCGGACGATTTTCGTGCCATCCCGCTCAAGCTGGCCGAAGGCGGCGTGCCGGTGACGCTGGGAGACGTGGCCTGGATCGAGATCGGTCCGCAGCAGCGACGGGGGATCGCCGAACTCGACGGGGAGGGCGAAGTTGCCGGCGGCGTCATCGTGATGCGGGCCGGCTCCAACGCCCGGGAAGTGATTGCGGCGGTCAAGGATCGAATTCAGAACATCGGCTCGCGTCTTCCGGCAGGCGTCGAGATCGTGCCGACTTATGATCGTTCCCAGCTGATCGATCGGGCGGTGGAGAATCTCACGCACAAGCTGACGGAGGAATTCATCGTCGTCGCGCTGGTCTGCGCGCTTTTTCTCTTTCACCTGCGCTCCGCGCTGGTCGCCATCGTCACCCTGCCGCTGGGCGTGGCGACCGCCTTCCTCATCATGCGGGCGCAGGGTGTGGACGCCAACATCATGTCGCTCGGCGGCATCGCCATCGCCATCGGCGCCATGGTCGATGCGGCCATCGTGATGATCGAGAACGCCCACAAGAAGCTGGAACGCTGGAGCGACGAGCATGACGGGGCGATGCCGAAGGGAGACGCGCACTGGCGGGTCATTGCGGACGCCTCGATCGAGGTGGGTCCCGCCCTCTTTTTCAGCCTCCTTATCATCACGCTGTCCTTTCTGCCGGTGTTCACCCTGCAGGCGCAGGAAGGGCGCCTGTTCGCGCCGCTGGCCTTCACCAAAACGTATGCGATGGCTGCGGCGGCGGCCCTGTCGATCACGTTGACGCCAGTGCTGATGGGCTACTGGATCCGGGGCCGCATCCCCCGCGAGGAAGCCAATCCCGTGAACCGCGCCCTGGCCACGCTGTACCGGCCGGGCATCGGGTTCGTGCTTCGTCGGCCGATCGTCGTGATCGCTGTCGCTGTTCTGGCGCTGGCCACGACGGCATGGCCTTTATCCCGGCTCGGCGCGGAGTTCATGCCGGCGCTGGACGAAGGCGACCTGCTCTACATGCCGACCGCGCTGCCGGGCCTTTCGGCGACAAAGGCCAGCGAGCTCCTTCAGCAGACCGATCGGCTGATCCGGACGGTTCCCGAAGTCGAAAGCGTCTTCGGGAAGGTGGGGCGTGCCGAGACGGCGACTGACCCTGCGGCCTTCGAGATGCTAGAGACGACGATCCGCCTGCGTCCCCGCGACGAGTGGCGGCCAGGCGTCACCGCAGAGAGCATCATCGCCGAACTGGACAGGAATGTCCGCGTGCCGGGGCTGACGAATGTGTGGGTTCCGCCGATCCGCAACCGCATCGACATGCTGGCGACCGGCGTCAAAAGCCCGATCGGAATCAAGGTGAGCGGTCCCGATCTCGGGACGATCCAGACGGCCGCCGAAGCGATCGAGGCAGCGGCGAGGGATGTGGCCGGGGTGTCGTCGTCCGCCGCCGAACGCCTGGCCAACGGCCGGTATATCGACATCGACATCAACCGCTTCGCCGCCAGCCGTTACGGCCTCAACATCGCGGACGTCCAGGAAATCGTTTCGGGCGCCATCGGCGGCGAGGTGATCGGTAAGTTTGTCGATGGCCGGGCGCGCTATCCGATCAGCCTGCGCTATCCACGCGAAATCCGCGACACTCCGGAGCGTCTCGCCCAGCTGCCGATCGTGACCGACGGGGGCGCGCTCCTCACCCTCGGAGAGGTCGCCACGGTGGCGGTCGCCGACGGGCCAGCGATGATCCGCAGTGAGAATGGCCGGCTCGCCTCGTTCGTCTTTGTCGATGTGCGCGGCCGCGACCTGGCCTCGGTCGTCCAGGACATCCAGGCGGCGGTCACCGATCTCAAGCTGAGCGAAGGCGTCACCGTCACCTATGCGGGCCAGTTCGAGTATCTCGAACGCGCTGCGGAACGTCTCTCCCTCGTTGGCCCCGCCACGCTGGCGATCATCCTGCTGCTGCTGTACATGACCTTCAAGCGTTTCGACGAGGCGGGGCTGGTCATGGCGAGCGTACCGTTTGCTCTCACGGGCGGCGTGTGGCTGGTCTATCTGATGGGTTACGAGTTTTCTGTCGCTGTTGCGGTCGGCTTCATCGCCCTGGCCGGGCTGGCGGCCGAGTTCGGCGTGGTGATGCTGGTGTATCTGAGGAATGCGCTCCAGGACCGTGTCGATCGCGGTGAGCCGATCACGCCTGAGGTCGTGGCCTCGGCGGTCCGTGAAGGCGCGTTGCTCCGATTGAGGCCAAAGGCCATGACGGTCGCGGTCGTGCTGGCGGGTCTGCTTCCGATCCTGTTTACGGGCGGGACGGGCGGCGAGGTGATGCGCCGCATCGCGGCGCCGCTTGTCGGCGGCATGCTCAGCGCACCGCTGCTGTCCCTCTTCGTGATTCCCGCGGCGTTTCTCCTGATCCGACGCCGGGGCGGGGCGCAGCTCGCGCCTTCATCAGAACGGATCGTTTAACCTGGAGACGAAGATGCAGACGACACGATTTTTCCTGACGGGTATCAGCGCCCTGGCGTTCGGCGCCGCAGCGTGCTCGCCCGCGCCGGCCGATCCCGTCGCTGAAGCGCCGCCGCCAGCCGCCGCAGCGCCGATGGCGGACATGCCAGCGAGCCCCGCGCCCGTGGCCGGTCCGATCACGGGTGTCGGAAAGGTGGTGGAGATCGCCGCAGGTACGAATACCATCAAGCTCGATCACGAAGCGATCTCGGCGCTCAACTGGCCGTCGATGTCGATGGCCTTCACGGTTTCCGATCCTGCTCTCGTTACGGGACTCGCGGTTGGCGACACGGTGTCGTTCGAACTCAAGAACGCTGCCGAGAGCACGGTGATCACGAAAATACAGAAGCAATGAAACGAGAGCTTGATTCGATCGATCCGGAGCGGATTGATCGGTAAATGCCTGAGCCGCCGCTGCCGGCCTCGTCTGGCGGCGGCGGGCGTTCTCCGGTTTGAGGAAACGACACTGCGTCGCGGGGTAGGCCCTTCTGTCGCGGGGCGCGCGCCCGACGGGCGATCGGCCGTTCACGAAGGCGTCGCTTGAACCCGGCGGCTCCAGCAGGCACTCTCAGTTGAGAGTGCGGCGCCGACAGCTGCACCGGGAGGTTCGCCGCATGACATTGTCCGTTCGCATTTGCCGCGCAGCCGCGCTCGGCCCCTTGGCTGCGGCGGCTCTGGCCTGCGCCGCGCCCGCCGCAACCGCACAGGTCGCGCCTCGGTCCACGGAGGCGGCGGCTGCTCCGTCGGCGCCGCAGCCCGGCGTCAGAACCGCTGCCGAGATCAGGGGAAAATACGATCCTCCTCGCGACAGTTTCGGCAAGCCGGACCTGCACGGATACTGGACAAACGCCTCGGTCACGCGGATGGAGCGACCGAACGGCCTTCCCCTCGTCATCACGCCGGAGCAGGCCGCACAGCTCGAGGGAGGCGCGCTGTTCAACGTGCGCCTCAAGACCGAAAAGGAATTCGTCGATCCGGACTCGCCCGCGCCCGACAAGGCGAAGGCCCTGCCAGGCGTCGGCAATTACGACGTGGCTTTCACCGATCCGGGCTCGCGCGTCGCCAACATCAATGGCGAGTTGCGCTCGTCCTACCTGGTCTATCCCGAGAATGGCCGCACGCCGGAAATGACCGAACAGGGCAAGGCCCTGCGCGCCCTGACCGCGCGCCGTCGCGGCACCGGCTACGACAATCCGGAGGAGCGCGGAAACTCCGAGCGCTGCGTGATCATCGGCACCAACGGTCCGCCCTTCGGCAACTACCTCTACAACAACAATTTCCAGATCGTGCAGACCGCTGACCACGTGATGATCATGTCCGAGATGATTCACGACGTGCGCATCGCCCGCATCGGCGGCCAGCACCGGACGGACGGTGTCGCGCCGTGGATGGGCGATTCGATCGCAAGGTGGGAGGGCGACACGCTGACGGTCGATACCATGCACGTCGATCCGCGCTCAGGCGGCGCGTTGCTGTCGGGTACAGGCAAGGTGACGGAACGCTTCACCCGCATTTCCGACAGCCAGGTCCTCTACGAGTTCGAGGTGAACGATCCGGAGGTCTACACCTCGGTCTGGCGCGGGCAGATGCCGCTCACCCGCCTCGACGACCGGGTCTATGAGTATGCGTGCCACGAGGGCAATTACGGCTTGCTGAACATCCTCGAAGGCGGCCGCAGCAATGACCGTCTGGGGCGGGCCCAGACCGGAGGCGACCAGCGGGGCGAGTAGCGCTGGCCGGCCGCAAGAAAACGAGGATCCCTGTTTCCCGCGCCGATGCTGCGCCTGGCGCCATCGATTGCAATCATCCGTCAGGATCTGCTGACGATCACCCGGAGAAAGGTTGCGGGTATGATTGTGTTGAAATCTCCGCCCTGATTTTGCGCAGAAAACAGGGCGAGGAGTTCACGGTGCAAGTCGTCAGCCCTCCCATTGCTCTCCGCTGCGGCGAAGGCGTTCATCGTGGGCCCATAATAGCGTCGGAAAGCTGCGAGCAGCTCCGTCGGCGGACCAGGATGGCGGAACACGTAGGTCGCCGGTTCACAGGCAATCTGGTCTGGCGCCATACCGGCCGCACCAAATCGCTCCCGAACCTCAGCCTCGATGCCCCACGTAACCGGGCTGATGAAGCCGGCGGGGGGCGCCGGCGCATAGGCTGCGCTGATCTTCAATATCTGCGCCACAAGGGTCGGATCACCGGGAATCCAGTTGCCCATGACAATCCGGCCGCCGGGTCTGGTCACTCGCACCATCTCGCGGGCCACGTCGAGAGGGCGCGGCGCGAACATCGCCCCGAAGACGCTCAGAACCAGGTCGAACCGTTCGGCAGCGATGCCGTCGAGGTTCGACGCATCGCCTTCCTGAAAGCGGAGGTTGGTCAGGCCTGCGGCCGCAGCCCGCGCATTGCCGGCCGCCACAAGATTGCTGGCAATGTCGATGCCCAGGACGTTCGCGCCGAGTTCGGCGGCGGGCAGCGCGGTGGTGCCGTCGCCACAGCCGAGGTCGAGCAACTCCATGCCGCTGACAACTTCCAGGCCTTCGACCAGTTCCTGTCCGCTTTGCCGCATCGTCGCAGCGATCTGCGTGAAGTCGCCCTTTTCCCAAAGAGCCTTGTTTTGATTCATTATTTTTCCTCCGATCCGATTGATCTTAACCATCCCAGACGCGGGCGTCCAGGATTTGGGAGTCGCGCTGCGGCTTTGGCTCCCTGAACAGCAGACCGCCTTTGCGTAAAGCCGCTGGACGATTTCAGGTCGATCCCTTAGCGCCCTTTCTCGCCGGCGCCAGGCTCACGCTTCGCGCCAAACAGACGTTCGAACGCCTCCTCGGCCGCCAGAAGGCGGGGACCGGAGAAAGCGACCGACTTGGCTTTGGTTGCCGGATCGGAGATCAGGTCCCTGTCGTAGAGTCGCTGCATCGCCTCCCAGCTGAACGACTTCCATGCCCGGACGTCGCCATGCAGGTTCAGGTAAAGCAGCGCGAGAACGGCCTGATCGATCGCGTCCGTATCGATTGGCCGGTCCGTCCGAGCCGCGGCCGGGGGTTTCGGTTCCGAAGCCGACCCCAGCCATGCTTTCGCTCCAGCCGCTGCATCCCAGGCCACCGACGCGCCGAACACATAGGCTTGCGCCTCGCTGGCGTCGCCAAATCCTATCAGTCTGGGCCGCGTCTTCGGATGCTTGCGACGCGCCGTCAGATACGGCGCGACATGCGGGTTGCCCGTCATCGTCGCCGCGAGCGCGCTGTGGGCGGTAGGGCTGTCGCCCGTCTGCCTAAACTGGAGCAGGGCTATCGACCATCGCCATGCGGCCGAATCGTCTTCCTTGTAGCGGTCGAGGAGCGCCTGCGCGGTTGCATCGCGTCCCAGTTCGAGCAGCGCGTCAGCCAGCAGGTAACGGACGCCCTGATTGTCGTCCGGATTGAGGCGCAGCAATTCCTCGAAACACGACACAGCCTCGTCGCGCTCGTCATTTGCCCAGAGCGACTGGGCCAGGTCAGCAAGCGCGCGCATGTAGGGCCGCGTCTCCAACGCGCCCCAGAACTCCCCATCGAACTGGTTCAGCCTCTCTTGTCCGAGGGCCTGCGTGGCGGCGTCGACCGCCTGGCGGGAGAGCGTCACGGCTTCATCAAAGCCCGCCGCTTCGAGGGCGAGGATTGTGTAGGCGTCGGAGCACAGGGGCGAAATGTCGAGCGCTTTCCTGGCAAGGGCGATGCGCGCCCGGGAGGTCGGCGCCTCGAAGGCGTCGAAGGCGATTTCCTGCGCGTGGTCGATCGCCTTTTCGGCAGGATCGTCTGCGCTCTGATCCGAGAGCCGCTGGACGGCCTGAAGAAGCGCGTTGAGATCGCCGACCGTCAGGCTGCCGTCGGACGGTTCGACCGCCGTCGCGTTCGGCCGGCCTTGCGTTTCGCCATCGCCTCGCCTCCATCTCGCAGAATTTTGCCACGGGCCGTGGCCGATGAAGATGATCACTACACCTACGCTGTAATGCTCGACAGGCGGAGACACCGTAAGTACAGGGTCGAGAGGGAAAAGTCAGTGGCCATATCGTTTTACGACCTCAGCGTACCGACCTTCCTACAGACCGTCAGGGCCGTTGGAGGCTTCCTCGACCGTGCGGTCATTCACAGCGCAGCGACAAACGCTGATCCAGACGACATCGTGAAGGCGCGCCTCTTTCCTGACATGGCCCCATTCCACTTCCAGATCGAAGCCCTGGTGCATCATGCCGTTTGGGGAATGGAGGCTGTTAAGACCGGCGTGTTCGCCCCGCCCCCTCTGGTCGGAGCGATGCCTTTCTCCTACTTCCGAGCCATGGTTGCCCAGGCTGTAACCGCGCTAGAGAGGCTCACTCCCGACGAGGTCAATAGTTGGTCCGGCAAGGGCCTGAACATCGTGCTTCATAGACCGCTCGACGAGGAGGATGCCTGGACGCCGTGGGAACCGCGAACCTTTGCCTTCGCCTCCGAGACCTTCCTCCTATCGTTCTCAATGCCGAACTTCCACTTCCACGCAGTCACCGCCTACAACATCCTGCGCGCCCGGGGCTTGCCGCTCGGCAAGCGCGACTATGAAGGCTGGCTGCGCACCCAGGCTGCGTAGTCGCTGCGGTTGATGGGCGGGAAGCGGCGGCGTTCGGCGGCAAATGGCGGTGAGGGTGGGATTCGAACCCACGAGACAGTTTCCCGTCTACACGCTTTCCAAGCGTGCGCCTTCGACCACTCGGCCACCTCACCATGACATCGACGGGACCGGCCTGCCTCTACGGCTTTTCGGGTGTCGCTTCGGCTCTCACCCCGTGGCGCGCGGGCGGGCGAGGCCCGGACCCGGCGGCGTTGGGACCGGCGCGTATTGCATGCGCGCGTGGCAAGCGCAAGCGCTGGCCGGTTGGGCGCGGGTTGGCCTTTGAGGCGCGGCGCACCACATGAATGCTGATCCGGACGCGTCGGTCGCAGGCGTCCCAACCCCCTCGTGGAGCGTCATTCATGTTTACCAGCAGAAAGCTTCCGGGGGACGCCAATGCGCTGCCCGGTCGGGCCAGCGCCCTTCCCACCGCCAGGACGCATTTCGTCAATGGTCGGCCGTTGAAAGCGCCTTTCCCCGAAGGACTCGAAACCGCCGTCTTTGGCCTCGGCTGCTTCTGGGGCGCGGAGCGGAAATTCTGGCAGACCGAAGGGGTCTGGACCACCGCTGCCGGCTATGCCGGCGGCCAGACCCCCAATCCCACCTATGAAGAGACCTGCACCGGCCGGACGGGACATACCGAAGCCGTGCTGGTCGCCTTCGATCCCAGGATCGTATCCTACGACCAGCTGTTGAAGCTGTTCTGGGAAAACCATGACCCGACCCAGGGAATGCGCCAGGGCGGAGATGTCGGGACGCAGTATCGCTCGGCGATCTATACAGCCGGGCCTAGCCAGTCCGCCAGCGCTGCGGCGTCCCGCGACGCCTATCAGGCGGCCCTCAGGAAGGCGGGGCGCGGCGAGATCACGACCGAAATAAAGGAAGCGCCCGAATTCTTCTACGCCGAGGACTATCACCAGCAGTATCTCGCCAAAAATCCGGGCGGGTATTGCGGCATTGGCGGCACGGGCGTCTCCTGCCCGATCGGCGCGGGCGTGCCGGCCGGATAAGGGGCCGGTCCATTTGCCGCCGCAATTGCATGGCGGATTCGCCGGATGGATCGCAGGTGGTTTCTCGCGAGCGGCCTGACCGCCATCGTGTCGGGACAGGCCTTTGGGCAGACGCAGCAGGCCGGGATTTCCTTTCCGCTGAATGTCGCCATCGGCGCCGAGGCGCGGGCGCTGAAGAATGAGACCTACGATCCGGCCTATGTGCGGCTGGTCTATCCGATGGGGGATGTCGGCGACGACCGGGGCGTATGCACGGATACGGTCATCCGGGCGTTTCGCCATGCGGGGGTGGACCTTCAGGTCGAAGTCCACGAGGACATGCGCGCCCATTTTTCGGCTTACCCAAAGGCATGGGGCCTCACCCGACCGGATCGCAACATCGATCACCGCCGGGTTCCCAATATCGAGACTTTGTTCCGGCGCAGGGGCGGGTCCCGTCGGGTCAGCGAGTTGGCGGCTGACTATGGCGCAGGAGACGTCGTCTCCTGGCGGCTGAGCGGCTCGGGCCTGCCGCATATCGGCGTCGTGACACGGTCCCGTTCGATGGGCGAGCCGCTGATCGCGCACAATATCGGCGCGGGCACCAAGGTCGAGCGCGTGCTGTTCGCGTGGCCGATCGAAGGCTGGTTCCGGTTCGAGGCGTGGACTTAGCGCTCATCACCCGGAGCAAACTCCGGTCGATCTGGATAAGGTCCGATCCAGGTCGATCATATCAGGCGCCGGGCTTGCGTCATCGGTCGTCCGGCGCCTATCTCTTTGGTCTTGGAAGCAAGCGGGCTGGATGCCAAGCTTTGGCGCGAATTTTGCGTCACGGCTGGCAACCGAAGCGGCAGGAAGCTGTTATATCTTGTCAGGTCAGGGCGGAGTTGTTGGGTTGATCGCCGATTATCCTCATTCAGAGATCAATGTCGGGCTGGATGCGCCCCGCATGCCGACTGTCGAGCCGGTTGCGCAGCAACGACCGCTCCTGCCGCCGGCAGTCGTGGCGGTGCTCGCGCAGCGCCCTCTGGTGACGGCTGCGGTCGCGGTGGTGGCCGGGGTTCTCGTGGCCAACGCGGTTTCCCTGATGATCGGGCGGGCAAGAGCGCGCTCGGCCCTCGGACATTCGATCGAGGATCACCGCCGTGCGCGTGAGATCTCGCGGTTGCCGTCGGCCTACTAGGCCGCATCGCCAAGCCGGCCCGTCTTGACTTTACCCCTCCAACACTGTTTCTGCGCGCTTCCCCGGACTTGTCCGTCCCGGGTCATTACGGGTGGCGCGCCGCCGCCGTTGAGATCGTGGGTCCATCAGGGTTCCGCCGGAGCGCGCCGACATCGAGGTTTACGTGTCGAAGCGCAAGAACGCGAAGTACAAGCTCGACCGCCGGGTCGGCGAAAACGTCTGGGGACGCCCCAAAAGCCCGATCAACAGCCGGCAGAGCCGTCCCGGCCAGCACGGCGCCCGGCGCTCCAACAAGCCGTCCGATTTCGGCATCCAGCTGATGGCCAAGCAGAAGCTCAAGGGCTTCTATGGCGACATCACCGAAAAACAGTTCCGCAAGACCTATGACGAAGCGGCGCGCCGCCGCGGCAACACGGCCGAGCTGCTGGTGGGGCTCCTCGAATCTCGCCTCGACACTGTCGTCTACCGGGCGAAGTTTGTGCCGACGGTTTTTGCTGCCCGACAGTTCGTCAACCACGGCCACGTCATGGTCAATGGCGTCAAAGCGAATATCGGATCGCTGGTCGTCAAGCCCGGTGATGTGGTGCAGGTGCGCGAGAGATCCCGGAACATGGCCCTCGTGATCGAGGCGATGAGCTCGGGCGAACGGGACGTTCCCGACTATCTGGAAGTGGACGCCAAGGCGATGACGGCGAAGTTTGTCCGCATGCCGGGCCTGGGGGAGACGCCTTACGCCGCCAAGATGGAACCCAATCTCGTGGTCGAATACTACTCGTCCTGATCTGACGGGTTCGGACAGACAGGAGAGCGGCTTCGGGCGCGGCGCAGGTTTCGCTTTTTCGCTTGCTGCTTGAACGAGGAAGACAAGGATGGCCAGCAAGACGCCGGCGCAGCCCGGCATCGCGGACGTTCAGTCCGGCACGCGCGTCGATCCTGGCGGCAAGGCGTTCCGGCTGGCGGACCGGCCGACGCGCGGGCATGGCGTCTTTGCTGAAAAGGCTGAGGCGAAAGCCAGCCTGGAGGCCGACGCCGCCGCTATCGACGTCCTGCAGGACGCCCTCTTCGCCGCCCAGAGCGGCTCCCTTCTGGTGGTTCTCCAGGGAATCGATACGTCGGGCAAGGACGGAACCGTCAAGGCGGTGTTCAGATACACCAGTCCTCTGGGCGTGCGCGTTCACCCGTTCGGGCGACCGACCGATATCGAGCTGGCTCACGACTATCTCTGGCGGGTGCACCAAATGACGCCGCGCCTCGGACACATCGCCGTTTTCAATCGCTCCCACTATGAAGACGTGCTGGTGGTCAAGGTCCGCAAGCTCGCGCCGCCCGAACGGATTGACAAGCGTTACGAGCAGATCAACCAGTTCGAGAAAATGCTGGCGGAGAACGGAACCCGCGTACTCAAGCTGATGCTTCACGTCTCGAAGGACGAGCAGGCCGCGCGGCTGAAGGAACGGCTCGAACAGCCGCAAAAGCGCTGGAAGTTCAATCCGGGCGATCTCGAAGACCGAAAACTGTGGGATGATTTTCAGGCGGCTTACCAGGCGCTTCTTGAGCGATGCTCGACGCCCTGGGCGCCCTGGCACGTTGTGCCCGCCGACAGCAAGACAAGGCGGGATGCGATCGCCGCCCGGCTCGTGCGGGGCGCTCTGGAGGAGATTGACCCGCAATACCCTGATCCCGGTCACCGTCCGGAACAGTACCAGATTGACTGATTGCCTCATTGATTGGCAGCGGGTCGGACCGGCTGGCGCGTGAAACGCGGGCCTCCGGTCCGCTTCCGGTTCCGGCTCTCCAACCGGAATCCGAGGCAAGACGCCTCAGAGCGCCCGTACCGAACCGCCCGAGGAAGTGTCCTTCTCGAAGGTGGCGGGCTGGCCGTGGAAGGTGATGTCCGCCCCGGAAGAGGCGTCGCCAACGGCCTTCACCGTGGCGAAAGCGTCGGCGTCGGCCCCCGACGAGGCGTCAACGGATGCCGACGTGCATCTCAGGCTCTCACCCTCGAAATCCGCGCCGGACGAGACTGCAAGCGTCATCGTCGCGCAGGTCCCCGAGAGTTCCAGGTTGGCCCCGCTGGAAACTTTGACCTCGACATTCTGAAGCGACAGATTCTCGCCCTGCACGTCCGAGCCCGATTTGGCGCTGATGGCGTCGTAGACGGGCGCCGTCACGGTGACGGTGTAGTCAGGACCGCGCTGGAACCAGCCGGAACTGGACTTGCGGGAGACGATGAGCGTCCCGCCCTTCACCTCCAGCTCAAGCTTGTCGAAATCGCCCCTGGGCTCATCGACCCGGATGGCGAAGGGGCCTTGCCTGAGGATTACCTCGACGCCAGCCGAAGCGGCGACCGCGTCGAAGTTCGACAAGTTGAACGACTTCGTTTCCGCAAACACAGGAGCTGCGGTGATGGCGGCCACGCCGGCGATGGCGGCTGAAAGAATTACGGTGGTGCGCATGAAGTGTCCTCCTGGGTCCGTCTCTCGGCGCGATGTGTGCGGCGGTCTGATCGGCATTTCCGAACCGGGCGTCCTGACGCTTAATACGCTAATCATTATCGAAAAACAATATGCTTTTGCGCAATCTGCGGCCGCAAACGTGGGACGCCGCGTGAAGACAGCCGCTAGATTTCCGCCCAGAGGTCGTAGTGATCGGCGTCCACCACCTTCGCCTGAGCGGAATCGCCCGGCTTGAGACCCTGGCCGTTCTCAATGAACACCGCGCCGTCAATTTCCGGTGCGTCCGCCTTCGAGCGACCCGTCGCTCCGTCCTTGTCGACCTCGTCGATCAGCACCTCGATCGTGCGGCCGAGCATGGCCCGACATCGCTCCACCGAGATTTCGGCCTGAAGCGCCATGAAGCGATGCCAGCGCTCCTCCTTGACCTCTTCGGGGACCTGGCCGGGCAGAGCGGCGGAGGCGGCGCCCGTCACGTTCTCGTACTTGAAGCAGCCGGCGCGATCGACCCGCGCCTCGCCCATCCAGTCGAGCAGATGCTGGAAATCCTGCTCCGTCTCCCCCGGGAAGCCCACGATAAAACTCGACCTCAGCGTGAAATCCGGAACGTCGCGCCGCCAGCGGGCGATGCGGTGCAGGGTTTTCTCCTGATTGGCCGGACGGCGCATCGCCCGCAGGACGCTGGGACTGGCGTGCTGAAAGGGAATGTCGAGATAGGGAAGAATCTTGCCTTCGGCCATTAGTGGGATGACGTCATCGACATGAGGATAGGGATAGACGTAGTGGAGGCGGGTCCACACGCCATGTTCCTGGCTGAGATCGCCAAGCCCCTCGCACAGATCCTTGAACCGCGTCTGCCGCTCGACGCCTTTCCAGGTGCGGGTCTCGTAACCGACATCGAGGCCGTAGGCCGACGTGTCTTGCGAGACGACGAGCAGTTCCTTCACCCCCGCCTTCACCAGCAGTTCGGCTTCGCGCAGCACGGCGTCGATGCGGCGCGAGGCGAGGTCGCCGCGCATGGACGGGATGATACAGAAGGAACAGCGGTTGTTGCAGCCTTCGGAAATCTTCAGGTAGGCGTAATGGCGCGGCGTGAGGCGGATGCCGGATTCCGGTACAAGCGACACGAAGGGGTGGTCCGGGGCGGGCAGGTGCGTATGCACCGCTTCCATCACCTGTTCGTACTGGTGCGGGCCCGTGACGGCGAGGACGCCGGGATGCTCGCGCCGGATCACGTCCTGCTCAGCCCCCAGGCACCCCGTGACGATGACCTTGCCGTTCTCGGCGATCGCCTCGCCGATCGCATCGAGGCTTTCCCTGCGGGCGCTGTCGAGAAAACCGCAGGTGTTGACCAGAACCACGTCGGCGCCCTTGTAGTCTGCGGCGATCTGGTAGCCCTCGGCGCGCAGCCGTGTGATGATCCGTTCGCTGTCGACCAGCGCCTTGGGGCAGCCCAGGCTGACAATGCCGACCTTGGGCTGGCTGAGGGTCGTGGGTCCGGTCATCGGGTTCCGCTTCGCGACCGGGCTGGGCCGGCAAGGTCTCTGCGAAGCTCAGCTAGCCGAAATCGGCGGCCTCAGCCAGCCGCCCGATCACACGACGATGACGCACGCCAATCCCCACGACCCGGGGCGCCGATGTGCAGCGCCGGCCGGTAGCGGGGCCTGCTGGAAAGATCAGGCCGTCTCCAGCACGCCCTTCTCGACCAGGAAAGGCTGGAGCTCTCCCGACTGGAACATCTCCTTGACGATGTCGCAGCCGCCGATGAACTCGCCCTTTACGTAGAGCTGGGGAATGGTCGGCCAGTTCGAGAAGTCCTTGATGCCCTGACGCAGTTCCGCATCTTCCAGTATGTTCGCCGAACCATATTCGACGCCGAGATAGTCGAGGATCGAGACGATCGTTGCAGAGAATCCGCATTGCGGGAAAACGGGTGTGCCCTTCATGAACAGCACCACTGGAGTGGCGTCGATCAGGGTCTGGATCCGGGCGTTGACGACGTCCTGGGTCATGAATGCGCGCCTTTCCTGGCGTTGGTCGGTCTGTGCGCCCCTGAGCTAAGGCCGGAGGGCGGCCAAAGCAACCTTTCGTGCAATCGGATTGTAGCGTGATGCCATCAAGCCGCGTCAGGCGCAGATTCGACGGCGGCGGCGTTCTGGCGGAGGTGATCGAGGCTCGTCGTGCTGGTCAGCACGCGGTGAGCTCCGCCGTTGGACAACGCCCAGCCAAGGGCGTCGGCGGGCGCCATGGTGCGGGCGGATCCAGGTCCGGCACGGCCGATCATCGCCTTGGCGAGACGGAAGGCCGCGCCCGAACTCGTCGGCGCCGGAAAGCGTGCAAGCGCGGGAGCCAGGCACTCGATGCCGACAAGCTCCGCCCCCTTCGCCTTGAGCTGATGCAGCCGGTCGATATTGTAGTCCGCGAGCCCGGCATGGACGGGCGCCATGAAGACGCTGAATTTGCCGGTGGCGAGGGCGATGTCGATTTCGGGTCCCCGGCCTGCGACGCCCAGCATGCCGACGCGTCCGGCGAATTGTTCGTCCTCGATCACCTTCATCAAACCGTCGGTGATCTCCGAGGGGGCCGGACCATGGAGAAACAGCCAGTCGAGCCGGTGCATCTGGAGTCGCCGCAGCGAGGCGTCGATCGACCTGCGCACCGCGTCGGGCGAGAAATCGCGGATGCGTCGCGTCGCGCCGGCCGAGGTGACGCCGACCTTGGTGGAGATGATGCAGTCGAATCGCGGCAGGCCTCGCATGGCCTCGCCCAGACGGCGTTCGGCCTCGCCATTGCCATAGGACGGTCCGGTGTCGAACAGCCGCACGCCAAGCTCGAACGCGTGGCGGATCATGTGCTCGGTCGCCTTGGGCGCCACCAGCGCCGTTCCGTGCGGGCCGCTTACCCCGAAGCCGAGGCGGCGCACGCCGATCGCCCTGTCGCTGGATCGTTCGACCACGTCCGCCGTCCCTCTAGTCCGGTGAGCGGGTGGTGAGGGCGAGGGCGTGAAGCGCGCCGCCCATATGTCCTTCGAGGGCGGCATAGACGAGCTGGTGTTGCGCGATGCGGGTTTTTCCGCGGAACCGTTCGGAGACAATTTCTGCGCTCCAGTGATCGTTGTCGCCCGCAAGGTCCGTCAAGGTTATTGCCGCGTCCGGAAAGGACTGGCGCAGCATCCGTTCGAGCGTCGTGCGATCCATCGCCATGTTCAGTCACCCCTCTTGTCCCGGGAGTCTATCTAGCGACGGTTCGATGACAGGCAATGGCGTCGAGCAGATGCACCAAAGCAGGCGGCCGGATGAGACCGACTCCCGACCCGCTAAAGCCTGATGCGATCGGCCTGAATCAGGTCGATCGTTGAATTCGGTCTCTACACCAATGAATCTGGAGCAACTTTCTCAGATCGATCGGGATCGGGTCGATCCAGATCGATCTAATGTTGCTCTGGGTGGGCATCAGGGCGCTGATTGCTTGACGGCGTCGCGCAGCTGCACCGCCCGGGTCTGGTGCTCCCTGAGAGCGGGCAGCTGTTCCTCGGCGAAGGTCTTCAACTGGGCGATGTCGCCCCCGGCGGCATAGGCTTCGTAAAGCCGGATGGCATCGTCGTGAGCGTCGACCTGAAGGGCCATGTAGTCGGCGTCGAAATCGGCGTCGCCGTCGGTTTCGACCAGGTCGTTCATGCGCCGCATGTGGAAATCGTCCAACACGTCCGGCGGCGGCGCCAGGACCGCGCCGCCCGCTGCGGCCGACAGGCTGTCTACGGCGCCGCGATGGTGATCGATCATCTGCTGGGCAAACGCCTTGACGTCGGCATTGGCGGCGCGCTCCACCGCCATCTCGCTGGTGCGTATCTCGACGAGACCGGCCTGTGCCGCGCTGGTGACGAAATCCTGGGCTTCCTCAACCTGCCCGTCGAGTTCGGCGACGGAAGCGGGCACGTCGGTGGCGTCCATGGGGGCGGACGGGTCGATATCGGCCTTGGGCCGGTCGCAGGCTGCGAGGGCTGCGAGGCTTGCGGTGAGAATCAGGAAAGAACGCATGGAGGACTCCGTCTCGCCTGTGTCTCGGGCGACCCCTGTGATTTAGGGCAAGTTCCGCCAGGAACCATCAACGTACAAGGGCGCTGACGCCAGCGCTACGTCTCGCCTTTCATATAGCGCGGCAGCCATCCTTCATGGGCGGAGTAGAGCTGGTCTCGCGACAGGCCGATCGTCGTCCTGCCGATGTTGAAGGACAGGCCGCCAGCGTGGAGGTCGCCCACAAAAACCAGATCGACTCCCATTTCGGCCGCAAGCTCGGCCGCGCGATCGTGAAGATGGGTTTTGATCGCGACGATATAGCGACCCTGATCCTCGCCGAAGAGAGCGGGAAGGGCGTCGAGGACTTCGGGAAGGTCCATCTGCAGGCCGCATTTCCACTGCAGCACGAATTCCGCCGCAGCGCACAAGAAGCCACCTTCGGAGATGTCCTTCGCGGCGCAGGCCCAGCCCTGCCGGATGGCTTCGCGGACGAACTCTCCGTTACGCTTCTCCAATTCGAGATCGACTGGCGGGGGCGGACCGCCCGCATGGCCGTCGAGGTCCAGGATTTCGCGGACATAGGCCGAGGCGCCCATATGCGTTCCGAAGCCGCCGACCAGATAAAGGTTCTCGCCATCAACGACGCCCCATGACGGCTTGCCGTTCGGGGCGAAGATCGAGAGATCCTCGATAACACCGATCCCACCCACCACGGGCGTCGGCGGAATGCCCACGCCGTCCGTCTCATTGTAGAGCGAGACGTTGCCGCTCACGACGGGGAAATCGAGAACGCGGCAGGCTTCGGCCATGCCGTCGGTGGCGCGGACGATCTGGCCCATGATCTCGGGCTTTTCCGGGTTGCCGAAATTGAGATTGTCGGTGATGGCGATGGGCGTCGCGCCGACTGCTGAGAGATTGCGGTAGGCCTCCGCGACGGCCTGCTTGCCGCCTTCGTAAGGATCGGCGGCGACATAGTGCGGGTTGCAGTCGGAGGTGATCGCCAGCGCCTTGTTGGCGCCGTGGATTCGCACGATCGCGGCGTCGCCCCCGGATTGTGAGCTGTCGATCGTGTCGCCCATGACGTGGCGGTCGTATTGTTCCCAGATCCAGCGCTTTGAGGCCATATCGGGCGATGACATGAGCTTCAAGAGCACTTCACCGTAGTCTGTGGGCTCGGGATACTTCGAGATATCGAGGGGCGGCGCTTTCACCGGCTCGACCCAGGGGCGGTCATAGTTCGGCGCGTCGTTCGACAGCGGCGACACCGGGATGTCGCAGACAGTCCGCCCCTGCTGTTTCAGCACCAGGCGACCCGTATCCGTGGTCATGCCGATGATCTCGGCGTCGAGATCCCACTTTGCAAAGATGCCCTTGGCTTCGGCCTCGCGTCCGGGCTTCAGCACCATCAGCATGCGTTCCTGCGATTCCGACAGCATGATCTCGTAGGCGCTCATGCCCGTTTCGCGCTGGGGGACCTTGTCCATGTCCATCTCCACCCCCAGTCCTTTTTCTCCAGTTTTGGCGCCTTTGTCTGCGATCTCGACCGAGGAGGAGGTTAGGCCGGCGGCGCCCATGTCCTGGATGGACTGGATGGCGTCGGTCGCCATCAGTTCGAGGCAGGCTTCGATCAGCAGCTTTTCGGTGAAAGGGTCGCCGACCTGAACGGTGGGGCGCTTTTCCTCGTCGCCTTTGGCGAACTGGGCGGAGGCCATGGTGGCGCCGTGGATGCCGTCGCGGCCCGTCTTCGAGCCGACATAGAAGATGGCGTTGCCGGGCTCGGCGCCGCGCGAGTAGAAAATCCTGTTCTGGTCTGCGAGGCCGACCGCCATCGCGTTGACCAGGATGTTGCCGTTGTAGCCCTTGTGGAACTGCGTTTCGCCCGCGACCGTAGGGACGCCGACGCAGTTTCCATAACCGCCGATGCCGGCGACGACGCCCGCAACCAGGCTGCGGGTCCTGGGGTGTGATGGATCGCCGAAGCGCAGCGCGTTGACGAGCGCGATCGGCCGCGCGCCCATGGTGAAGACGTCACGCAATATGCCGCCGACGCCGGTCGCCGCGCCCTGATAGGGTTCGATGTAGGAAGGGTGGTTGTGGCTCTCCATCTTGAAGATGCAGGCCTGCCTCACCCCTGCTTCATTGGCTCCGATGTCGATGACGCCAGCATTTTCGCCGGGACCCTGGATCACGCGTGGTCCGGTCGTTGGGAATTTGCGCAGGTGGCGGCGGGTGGATTTGTAGGAGCAATGCTCCGACCACATCACCGAAAAGATGCCGAGTTCAACGAGATTGGGGTGACGTCCGAGGCGTTCAATCAGGACGGCGTATTCTTCAGTCTTCAAGCCTTGTGCGGCGGCGGCTGCCGCGTTCTGCGGGACAAGCAGGGGGTCAAGATCGACGGGTGCGTCGGGAGCGGGTCCGGTCATGGCGCGTCCTTTACCGGAGTGGCGCGATTCTGCAATGTGCTTGGGAAGCTGGCAAAGCTGGCCATCTGTTTGGGGAGAGAAGCATGCGATTTTTATCTGCGAGGATTGTCTGCGCGGGCGTCTGTGTCGCGCTGGCGGCCTGCGGAAGCACGACCCAGCCCGGGCGGGACGGGATCGTGCGCGGTCCCGCCCCCTATGCCGCGCTGACGTCCAGCGACGCAGCGCTAAAGGTGGCGTTCGACGAGGTCTGCGTCCCGACCGTGCTCGACGGCGGGGATTTCGCGACGCTCGCGAAGACGCGATACATGGTCGAGATGAAACCCGTGCGGGATTCGACGGGTCAGTCGAGCCAGGTCTTCCGATTGGCCTCAATCGACGAAGTGACGGCGACGCTGTGGGCCGACGGATCCTGCATGGTGGGAATCGAGCGCGGCGACAGCGAGGCTCTGAGCGCGAAGGCGCTGGCGTCGCTGGAGGCGCGCGGCCATGTGATGGCGGCGGGCATTTCATCGCCCGCGCCCAACGACGGCACGCGGGCAGCCTGGTGCAACTCCGATCCGCGTCCGCTGATGCTTGCCATCACAACGCCGACCGGCAAGGCTTCGAAGCGCCAAGCACTTGTGGCGACGCTCTATCGGGCCAAGGGCGGCGCTTCAGATATCTGTCGGCGCTGAACGAGAGCCCAGGCTTGCGCGCGGCCCAGGGAGTTCAGCCGGGGCCAAGCAGGTCGTTCACGGCAATCGCGGCGCCCTGCGAGAGCAGCGGACGGATATGCTCGCCTCGCTCCAGAACATGATCGACCTTATAGAGACCGCCTTCAGGCTCCCGGCAGACGCGCAGGTTTCCAGGACCGAGGCGCAGCACCCAGTATTCGCCGAGGCCCGCCTCGGCATAGAGTTCCTTCTTGTCGCCTTCGTCGAACCGGAGGGAGGTGTCGGCGATCTCGATTGCGAGCGCCAGGTCGTCTGGGCCGGGCAGGCGCTTCTCGATTTCAAGGACACCGCGCCGCACGATCGCCCAATCGGGCTGCAGCAGGCGGGTGTCCGAGATTCGAAGCGACAGGTTCGGGATCAGCCACCATTCGGAATCAAGCCCGGTGGATCGTAACAGCGCGCCCAGGCATTCGTTTACACGACCGCTTCCTGTCAGATGTTGGCTGCCTTCGCTTGGCGACACGTAAAGCCTTCCGTCGATCAGTTCGACCTTCTCCCCCTCGATGAAGACGCGAGCGGCGGAGAGGGCCAGCAAATCGTCCACAGTGAGGAGGCGCGGGGCGACGCCCTGGACCTCGGTCCGGGGCTGATGAGAGGCGGAAAGGCTTTGTCCGTCGGCCATGAGGATTTTTAGCAGAGATGAACAGGCACGGCTATGCCGCGATCATCGCCGCGCGTTCCCCTTCGGTCAGCATCCGCCATTTTCCTTCCGGCAGATCGCCCAGCTCAAGCGGGCCAATGCGCAGCCGGGAGAGATCGATGACGTCGAGACCCACAAGTTCGCACATGCGGCGTATCTGGCGGTTGCGGCCCTCGGTCAGGACAAAGCGCAGACGATCGTCGGGCTCAAGCGAGACCTCCGCGGGCTTGAGCTGGCGGCCATCGAGTTCCAGGCCGTGGCGCAGGCGGGAAATTGTCTCGCGATTGATGCGGCCGGTGACGGCGACGAGGTACTCCTTCTCCAGAATGGATTCCGGGCCGATGACGGCTTTCGCCAGCACGCCGTCCTCCGAGAGGATCAGCAGGCCCCGACTGTCCTGATCGAGACGGCCCAGCGGCGCAAGGCTGGCGCGCGTGTCGAGGTTGGGCGGCGCAGTCCCGACGAGGTTTTCGGAGCGGATCAGGCGCGCGGCCGGAATCTGCGTACCTTCCGGCTGCGACGACACATAATCCGTCGGCTTGTTGATGATGATGGTGACCTGGCCGCCAAGCTCGGCGTCGGCCTTGTCGTTGAGGGTCAGGGTCTGGCCCTGTTCGATCTTGCGGCCCACGTCTGACACGCGTTGGCCGTCTATCGTCACGAGGCCGCGTTCGATCAGGCTTTCGGCCTCGCGGCGCGAGCAGACGCCGGACTGCGCAAGCCACCGGTTGATGCGGCTTGGTTCCGGGTCGGTGTAGGTGCGGGTCCAGGCCACGGCGCGCTCAGAGCGTCAGCTGCTCTGCTCCCGCCCGCGCTCCATCACCTGCTTACGCGACTCCTCGGCGGCGCCAGGCGTCACGGCGCGATTATGGACGTTGCCGCGCTCGATTTCGAGTTTCAGGGCGTCGGCCAGCGGCAGGGACATGCCGTCGTCCATCACGGCTTTCAGCTTTTTCAGCAGCGCCCCGTCCAGACTGGCCATTTCCAGCGCGAGTTTCCGCGCAGCCGGCAGCAGGGCTTCGGGGGCGTACACCCGATTGACCAGGCCCCAGCGTTCGGCGGTCTCGGCGTCAAGAAAATTGCCGGTGAGCGAGAGCTCCTTGGCGCGGCTGGCCCCGATGATGCGGGGGAGTTTCTGGGACAGCCCCCAAACCGGCATGAGGCCGACGCGGCCATGGGTGTCGGCGAATTTCGCCTCCGTCGAGGCCAACAGGACATCGCACATGAGAGCAAGTTCGAACCCGCCGGTGATGGCGAAGCCGTTGATCGCGCCAATAATGGGCCAGGGGCAGGCCACGAACGCCGCAGCCAGGTCGGTCGGGCCGCCGGGTCCGCCTTCCGTGCCAAGTGAAAAACCGGACTGGCCGGCTTCCTTGAGATCGACGCCGACCGTGAACGCGCGACCCTTGCCGGTGAGGACGATCGCGCGAACATCGTCGCTCGCCGAAAGATCCCGAACCGCAGTCACGATCTCGGATCGCAGGGCGACCGAGAGGGCGTTCAGCTGTCTGGCGCGATTGAGCGTGAGAATCGCGACAGGCCCGTCGCGCTCGATCAGCAGAATCGGTTCGGGCGTTTCGCTCATGCTCAATCCTTCGGGTCGATTTCTGGTTTGACGCCCTCGGCGCGTACGAGTTCGGCCAGGGCCTGCACGGCGGCGGCCAGCGTGTCCGGGTCGCGACCGCGCGCAACCAGGTTGACGCCAAAATCGGGCCCGCGAGGGCCGCCGGGGCGCATCCACGGATAGGACCCGAAATTGACGCCGGGCGCCGCCCGGGCGATCTCGGCCAGCGGCCCGGCGATATTCCCCTCAAGCAATCCTTTTCCGCGCACCGTGTGCGACTGCACGACCTCGCCGCCGTCGATCCGGTCGCCGATCTGCTGCAGCATGCCGCGCATGACGCTGGGCACGCCGGCCATCACGAACACATTGCCGATCTGGAAGCCGGGTGCGGCCGAAACCGGATTGGCGATCAGCAAGGCGCCGTCAGGGATGCGCGCCATCCGGCGGCGACCTTCGTTGATCTCCATGCCGCGCCCTGCGTAATGCGCTTCCAGCAGGGCCAGCGCGTCGGCCCGGACGCCGATGCGGCGCTCGAAGACGGCGGCGATGGCGTCCGCCGTGATGTCGTCATGGGTTGGACCGATGCCGCCTGTGGTAAACAGATAGTCGTAGGTTTTGCGCAGGTGCTGCACCGTCGAGACGATGGTCGCGTGAACGTCCCGGATCGTCCGGGCCTCGCAGACTTCAACGCCCAGCGGGGCCAGAAATTCGGCGATGGTCTTGAGGTTTGTGTCCTGGGTGCGGCCCGAGAGGAGCTCGTCTCCGATCAACAGAACGGCGGCGGTGACGGTTCGGGCCATGGCATTCGACATAGGGAGTTGCCGGGCGGAGGTCCAGCTACGCTTGCGCGGCGGTTTCATGGGATTGACGTCTCGTGCTAGGATGGCGATCTAGCAGGACGCCTCTCCCATCCGGAATCTCCGATGATCTTTGCCGACGCAGTCGAAAGCCCCGTCCGGTACACCGGCGACATCAAGCTGCACGGTCCCGAAGGGTTCGTCGGCATGCGCGCCGCCGGACGGCTGGCGGCCGAATGTCTCGACCTGCTGGTACCGCACGTGAAACCCGGCGTTCTCACTGGAACGCTGGACGATCTGGCCCGGGAGTTCCTGCTGGAGCGGGGGGGCATCCCCGCCTGCCTTTTCTACAAGGGTTATCGCCACACAATATGCACGTCGGTCAACCATGTCGTGTGCCACGGCATTCCGGGCCCAAAGGCGCTCAAGGACGGCGACGTCGTCAACATCGACGTGACAGTCGTCCTGGACGGGTGGCACGGGGATACGTCCCGGATGTATTCGGTGGGCGGCGTCAAGCGCAAGGCGATGCGGCTGATGGACGTGACCCACGAGTGCATGATGAGGGGCATTGCCGCGATCAAGCCCGGCGCCCGGCTGGGAGACGTCGGCGCCGCGATCCAGGACCATGCCGAACGTCAGCGCTATTCGGTGGTCGAGGCGTTCTGCGGGCACGGGCTGGGCAGGAAGTTCCACGACGCGCCCAATATTCTTCATTTCGGGCGGCGGGGGCAGGGCGAAAAGCTGGTTCCCGGCATGCTGTTCACGATCGAACCCATGATCAATCTCGGCCGCAAGGATGTTGCGCTGCTGGCCGACGGCTGGACGGCTGTCACGCGCGACCGGTCCCTTTCCACTCAGTACGAGCATTCGGTCGGAGTCACCGAGGAGGGCTGCGAGGTGTTCACCCTGTCTCCCGCCGGCTTGCACACGCCGCATACGCTGTCGCCGACGGTTTGACGGCGAGACGATGGCCGAGCCCGAAGATGAGCTCGACAGCCCTGGAGCGAGGCCGACCAAGCACTATCACGGCCATCGCGAGCGGCTTCGCGCCCGCATCCTCCAAGGCGACGGTTCGGGGCTGGCGGACTATGAGCTGCTCGAGCTTCTCCTGTGCGCCTTCATTCCGCGCATCGACGTCAAGCCGATCGCAAAGGAGCTGATGGGCAGGTTCGGCAGCGTGTCGGGCGTGTTCGCGGCGGCGCCCGAGCGCCTGATGGAGACGAAGGGCGTAGGCGGATCGGCCGCGGCCTATTTGCGCGCGACCAACCTCTTGTTGCGGACAGCGGCCGGCGACGCCGTGAGGGGCAAGCCGGTCATCTCGAACTGGGCGGCGCTCCTGAACTATGTGCGCATGGCGCTGCGCCACGAGACCTCCGAGCAGGTGAGGGTCCTCTTCCTCGACCGCAAGAACCAGTTGATGGCGGACGAGGTGCTGGGTCGGGGAACGGTCGATCACGCACCGGTCTATCCTCGTGAAATCGCCCGTCGGGCTCTTGAGCTGGCGGCGTCCTCAGTGATCCTCGTTCACAACCATCCCACTTGGCCTCTTTTGATCACGCTCGATCACGCAACTACCCATTGAATCATCAGCATTTTTAGGCTTGTCGTGCTGTCGGATATTGTGGCATATTGGGGTCTGTTTATAAGGGGGGCAGGATCCCTTCTGACCCCAGTCGCCGACCCCTGCTACCCGTCTGGCGACCCCACCTAGAAGCTGATGGGAGAACACAGTGCCGAGCCTTACCGATGGAGAAATACGTCGCGCTCTGAAGCAGGTGG
>Ga0163152_10000262_pt1 | contig 94871 bp, 82 predicted proteins | sample OliLakLV19MP8IB2_FD_148635 | JGI IMG/M metagenome (GOLD analysis project Ga0163152, IMG submission 148635) | Freshwater microbial mat bacterial communities from Lake Vanda, McMurdo Dry Valleys, Antarctica - Oligotrophic Lake LV.19.MP8.IB-2 | ecosystem: Environmental > Aquatic > Freshwater >...
CCGGACGACAGAGGAGGAAGTCCGAAGGACAGAGTCAGAGTTTTTTGGCGGTATGAAGAGATCGGCAAGATAACGCCCGTACTTATCCGATCGCGTCGACGTCACTAGCAGATACTCAGCTCCTTTGACCGCCTTCTCCACAAAAGCCTTCGCCTTCTTACCTTCCGCAGTATCAAGCTCCGCGCAGTCGATCCCTCGCAGCCTCAGATAATGCCGCGCAGTCAAACGGAACCCCAGATCCAGCACCACGATCAATGTATCCCCGTCCACCACGCGCTCCACATCCGCCCTGAACGTAAAAAGTGCATCCTCTTTCAAACCGGACTTCTCGAGAGAGTAATCGCCTTTTTTATCTTTAAGGCTTCGGACGATCTGCCCCTCCCGGAACCCCTTCGCCCGCTCCGCCGGAAGCAGATAATGATTATTGAAACCCAAATCCACCCTGAGCGCATCCGAGTCCGCGCCCGCATTCACCCGCTCCGCCTCGAGCAGCCGGAAAGTGTAGAGCTCGCCAAGTTTGGGAAGAAGTTTTAACGGCTTTGACGCGGAGACCTTTTTTTCCCTGTCGTCCGCGGCGCCCTGTTCCAGCTTGATCTTCTCGTTCAGCTTGAGCGTGCTCCACCCGCCTTCCTCGGCCCGGCTCATCAGCTCGATCCTGGTATCTTTGTCCGGCACGACGACGAGCTGGCGGAAATGAGACCAATTGAGCCGGGAAGAAGATTTTACACACGTGTGTAAAATTGGAAACACCTGGTAGAACTGCCGGGTCTGGTAGAGGAGCGTGCCGCTGACTTTCAGTTCGCGCGCGAGTTTCTGAATCACGTGACGGCCGTAATCGGCGCGTTCCTTGTACTGAAGGATGTGTTCGTGGATGAGCTTGCCCGTCTGCCAGTAAGTTTCAACGCGGGCGCGCTCCACCTTCATCTGGCCTTCGAGAAGAGTGCGGCGCACTTTCTCGCGGAGAGAGTCGAAGGTGTTGCCGGATACTTTTGACTGCCTTACAATCGAATGCGAACCCGGAATAAAGACCTCCCATAAATCAGGGGTGAAGGGACTGCTGCTTCCCGTTATTCGAAAATCGCGCCGGTTACTTTTTCTCGAGTCTTATGAGGTCGTCCGGGACTCCGAGCGCGACCATGATATCGTCCGGCTTGAAGACGTAAGCGGGCCCGGGCAGGACTTCGCTCTTTCCGCTCAGCGGATTCTGGACCGCGATCACCTGCACGCCGTATTTTTTCCGCAGCTCGAGATCTTTGATCGCCTTTCCGGTGAAGCTCTCCGGCACCGCGATTTCCACGACGCCGACCTGGTCCGAAAGACGGATCAGATCGAGGACGTCCGGATACACGAGGCTCCTTACGAGCCGGATGGCTTCGTCTTTTTCCGGGAAAACGACTTTATTCGCGCCCACGATTTTCAGGATCTTTCCGTGGTCGACGCTGCTCGCTTTCGCGATGACTCGTTTAGTGCCCATTTCTTTCAGATGGTGCACGATCAAAACGCTCGCGTCCACGACCGTCCCCAGCGAGACCACGACGATATCCATATCTTTGGCGAACTTATCGAGCAGGTCTTTGTCCGTCGCGTCGCCCACGATCACCTGGCCGACGAGGTCTTTAATATCGTCCAGCTTTTCCGCTTTCGTATCGATGACGATCACTTCGCATTTTTTAGCCGCCATCTCGACCGCCACGGTCGCCCCGAAATTCCCGGCCCCAATCACGAGTACTTGCATGAATCCTCCTTATTAGTGTGTTCCGCCTGAGCTCACAAATGAACTCGGGCGTCAGCCGACCAGAACGTCTTCTTCGACGTATTCGTACTTTGGTCCGGCCTTGCGTTTCATCACGATCGCGAGGGCCAGTGTCAACGGCCCGACGCGTCCGATATACATGAGAAAAATAATTGCGAGTTTTCCCGCGACCGAAAGCGTCGGCGTGACGCCGGTCGACAGGCCTACGGTGCCGAACGCCGAAACGGTTTCGAAAAACAGCCCCAGGAAATCTTCGCGTTCGGCGGCGGCGGAGCTTCCAGCTTTTTCGCTGATCTGGAGAAAGAGCGTCATCACCGTCACGACGACGAAGGAAGCGGCTGAGACGGCGAGCGCTTTCGCCACGGTGGTATTAGGGATCTTCCTCTTAAAAAGAGTCGTCGTCTGGCGGAACCGCGCCTGGTCTTTCACGAGCGCGATGAGCACGGCGAGCGTCGTCACCTTGATGCCGCCCGCGGTCGAGCCGGGGCAGCCCCCGACGAACATGAGAAGCATGACCGAGAAAAGGGTCGCGTTCATGAGGGCCCCTGTATCGACCGTATTGTAGCCGGCCGTCCGCGAAGTCACGGAAAGGAAAAATGAGTTCATGAGCTGGGCGGATAAATTCATGCCTGCGAACAAGTGGTCGCGTTCGAGAAAGTAGAAGAGGACCGTGCCCGCGAGAAGGAGAAGAAACGAGCCCAGAAGGCAGACTCGTGTGTAAACGGTGAGCCTGAATTTCTTTTCCCGGCCGAGCGAGAAGAGCCAGACACGGATTTCGTCGATCACCATAAACCCGAGACCGCCGAAAATGATGAGGCCCGAAATGCAGCCTGGCACGAGCAGTTCGTGCTGGAAACGAATAAGGTTGTCTCCGTAAATGCTGTAGCCCGCGTTGCAGAAGGCGGAGACCGAATGAAAGACCGAGGAAAAGACGGCGTCGCCGAAAGGGTGTATTTCTTTCAGGCGCTGAAAGAGAATGAAGCTCCCGAGGGCTTCGAAAGACAGGGTCATGAGCAGGACGAAGCCGAGCACCTGCAAAAGGTCGCCAAGTTCCGCCCGGTGGGGCGACATGCCGACCGAAAGACGGGATGCGAAAGTGCAGCGTCCGCGGAAAAGCAGGGAGAAGAACACCGAAAAAGTGATGATTCCGAGGCCGCCTGCCTGGATGCCGGCAAGCAGAATGATCTGCCCCGGGCGGGTGAGATCGGTCTCTATATTGATCGTAGAAAGGCCCGTAACGCAGACGGCGGACGTGGCGTTGAACAAGGCGTCTATCCAGCTCAATCCGTGAGGACTCGAGCCCGGAAGCAGGAGAAGGCCCGTGAGCACAAGAATCGCGCCCGCAAAGCTGAGAAGGATTGCCTTCTGAGGATTGAATCTCGGTGAAATACTCTCGGCCACGGTCAAAATCTCTTAAACGTCGTCTGCATGGGAATATATCGTACCGAAATAAAGTCTTTAAGACCAGAAGTGATTCAAAACAGAAAGATTTTCGTGAGAACTTACGGAAAAAGGCGGTCTTGGGCGGGTTCTCAGGCGCTGCCGCGTTCGAGGGCGGGGCTCGGAACGGCATTCTGCGAGGGTGATCCGGGGACGGGCGCTATCTTCTGGGCGAGGCTTTCCGGAATCGAGAAACAAAAGGTCGATCCCTCGCCTGCATCCGAGGCGACCCAGATATCTCCCTGATGGCGTTCGACGATTTTCTTGCAGATCGCAAGGCCGATGCCCGTGCCCGGATATTCCGTCTTTTTGTGGAGCCTCTGAAAGATCCCGAAGATCCTCTGACGGTACTGTAATTCGATGCCGATGCCGTTGTCCTTCACGGAGAAGACCCATTTCTTATCCTCGCAATGCGCCGACACGTGGATTGTGAGCGGGCGCACCGAGCGGAATTTGACTGCGTTTGAAATGAGGTGCTGCAGGAGTTCGACCATCTGTGATTCGTCGGCTATGATCGCGGGAAGGCCGCTCTGCGTGATCTGGGCCCCGCTCTCGGCGACGACCAGTTTCAGGTTCGAGAGAACGATCTCAAAGATGCGCTCGAAATCCGTCTTCGCGAGGAGCTGCTCCTTCGGACCGATTTTCGCGTAAGAGAGAATATCGCGGATAAGCTCCTGGGCGCGGATGGCGCCATCGTAAGCGTGCCGGATGTAGTTGTTGGCTTCGTCGTCGAGGCGGCCTTCGAAATGCATCGCGAGAAGGTCCACATAATTGGAGACCATGCGGAGAGGCTCCTGGAGATCGTGCGAAGCGACGTAGGCGAACTGCTCGAGCTCCTTGTTGGAACGCGTAAGTTCCTTGTTCGCATGACTGAGCTCTTCGGCCTTGCGTTGCAGCTCAACCTGGATTTCCTTGCCGTCGTGGATGTCGGTGCAGGAGCCGATCCAGCCGGAGACTTTGCCCTCCGGGGTTTTCTCGTCGACGATCTGGACAAGATGCCAGCGGTACACGCCGTCGTGGCGCCGGATGCGGCACTCGGTTTTGCATTCCTCGCAGCTTTCTTTCACCGCCTCCCAGCAATCGAGCAGGCGCGCGATGTCGGCTTGGTGAAAAACAGAACGCCAGAGCGCGTCGTCGCAGACTTCGGCATCGAGGCCGGTGTAGCGGGTCCAGCAGCTGTTGAAGTAAGTGGGCGAGCCGTCGGCTTTCGCCTTCCAGATAATATGCGGGACGGCGTCGGCAAGATGCTGGTAGCGGCGGAAATTTTCGAGCTGGCTTTCGGCGAGAGTGAGAAGGTGGCTTCTTTTCTCGTTCTCGAGCAGCTGCTGGGCCTGCTGCTGGATTTTTCGGTTCTTGCGGTAGAGGTCGGCGAAGATCGAGACTTTGGCGCGGATGACGACGGTGTCGATCGGTTTAAAGAGGTAGTCGACCGCGCCCGAACCGTAGCCAGAGTAGATGTAGTGTAGCTCCTTGCTGATCGCCGTCACGAAGATGATCGGCAGATGCGAGAATTTCGCGTCGTCACGGATGCGCTTCGCCGTCTCGAAGCCGTCGATGCCCGGCATCTGTACGTCGAGCAGGATGACGGCGAAATCGTGCAGAGGAAGCAGGGAAAGGGCCTCTAGCCCGGAGCTCGCCGACACCAGATTGTATTCCGGTGAAGCGAGAACCATCTCCAGGGCCAGAAGTCCGTCATCCCTGTCGTCGACGAGGAGGATAGCTACTTTATCTTCAGACTTTCTGTCCATCGGTAACGCTCTCTGATTGCGTGATTACCGCCGGTTTGACCACTTTCTCGAGCCAGAAGAAAATTGACGCGATGAGGTGGTCAGAGTCGACGGGCTTTGTGAGATAGTCCGTGGCGCCTGCTTCGATACATTTGTCCTTGTCGCCTTTCATGGCTTTGGCGGTCAGGGACAGGATAGGCAGATGCCTGAATTCGGGCATCTTCCGGATTTCCTTGGTCGCCTCGATGCCGTTCATTTCTGGCATCATGGTATCCATGAGGATGAGGTCGACGTCGGGATTCGCGCGGAGCGCCTCGATGCCCGTCTTGCCGTTGTCCGCATTGATCGGGGTTGCGCCCCAGTTCTTGAGCACGCTCGCGATCGCGTAAATGTTGCGGGGATCATCGTCGATGAGAAGGATTTTCTTTCCTTCGAGATCGGCGCCTGCGGGCAGAACGCGTTTTTCGGCCATAGGCTCCGGGCGCGTCGGCCACATTGAGGCCTCGACTCCCGTGTAGCTCTGCGGCAGAAAGAGCGTGAAGGTACTTCCCTGTCCGACGGCGCTCTTGACTTCGATAACGCCTCCGAGCAGACGCGCGATTTCGCGGCTGATCGTAAGACCGAGACCCGTACCGCCGTATCTTCTGTTCGTGCTGCCTTCCGCCTGCTGGAACGCTTCGAAGATGATCTTCTGCTTCTCGATCGGGATACCGATGCCGGTGTCCGAGACCGCGAACGCGATGATCGATTTGCAGTTGTCGAGCGCTTCGACTCCAAACTTCCGGCCCTGGTCCACGGGATAGAAGGTCATCGTCACTTTTCCTTTTTCCGTGAACTTGAACGCGTTCGAGAGCAGGTTTTTCAGGATCTGCTGCAGACGGTTCGAGTCCGTGATCATCGTTTCCGGAAGCGCGTAGCCGAAATCGCTCTGGAACTGGATCTTCTTGTGGTTCGCGACCGGAGTGAAGTTCTGCTCCAGGTAATCGCGCAGGTCGTTCAGACGGATTTCTTTCGGGTCCATGTTCATCTTACCGGCTTCAATCTTCGAGAGGTCGAGAATCTCGTTGATGAGGGTGAGAAGATCGCCGCCCGCGGCGTAGATGGTGTTGGCCACTTTCACCTGTTCGGTGCTCAGGTTCGAGTCCTTGTTCTCGGACAGGACCTTGGAGAGAATGAGCAGGCTGTTCAGCGGGGTTCGAAGCTCGTGCGACATGTTCGCAAGAAATTCCGATTTATACTTTGAAATAAGAGAGAGCTGTTCGGCTTTCTCTTCCAATGACTGCGAGGCGAGTTCGACTTCGCGGTTTTTAACTTCGAGAAGTTTCGCTTTTTCTTCGAGTTCTTTCGCCTGCGCTTCGAGTTCCTGGTTCGACGTTTTGACTTCCTGCAGCAGCTCTTCCGTTCTCATACTGGAGGAGATCATGTTCAGGATGACGCCGATGGATCCCATGAGCTGGTCGAGAAAGCTCAAGTGGTTGGCGCTGAAAGTATTGAACGACGCGATCTCGATCACGGCCTTCGCTTCGTCTTCGAAGAGGACGGGAAGGACGAGCACGTTCGTGGGAGGCGCTTCGCCGAGGCCCGAGCTGATGATGTAGTCGGACGGGGCCTGGGTGAGCAGGATCCTCTTTTTCTCGAATGCGCACTGGCCGACGAGACCTTCCTTAAGCGCGAACTTGTTTCCGATTTTCTTGCGCTCGGTGTAGGCGTAGCTCGCGATGAGGTTGAGCGACGGCTCCTCGGCATCTTCCTGCTCGAGGAGATAGAAAGCTCCGTAGCGGGCTTCGACGAGCGGCGTGAGTTCCGACATGATGAGCTGCGCGACGGCCGTCGTATTGCGCTGACCTTGCAGCATGCCTGAAAACTTCGCGAGGTTGGTTTTCAGCCAGTCCTGCTCGGTGTTCTTCTGCGTGGTTTCTTTCAGGGTCGAGATCATCTGGTTGATGTTGTCTCGAAGGGCGGCGACTTCTCCCTGCGTTTCGATCCGGATCGACCGGGTAAGGTCACCTTTCGTCACGGCTGTAGCGACTTCGGCGATCGCGCGCACCTGGTTGGTCAGGTTGCTTGCGAGCTGGTTGACGTTGTCGGTGAGATCCTTCCACGTACCGGTCGTACCAGGCACGTTCGCCTGCCCGCCGAGTTTTCCTTCGATACCGACTTCGCGGGCCACTTTCGTCGTCTGGTCGGCGAAGATACGGAGCGTGTCGGTCATACTGTTAATCGTTTCTGCGAGGGCCGCGACTTCACCCTTTGCTTCGAGGACGAACTTCTGCGACAAATCTCCCATAGCGACCGCGGTCACAACCTTGATGATACCGCGGACCTGCTTTGTGAGGTTGTCGGCCATGAAGTTCACGCTGTCGGTCAAATCCTTCCACGTACCGACGGCGCCAGGGACTTTGGCCTGGCCGCCCAGTTTACCTTCGAAACCTACTTCGCGGGCGACGGTCGTCACCTGGTCGGCGAAGATTCGGAGAGTGTCGATCATGTTGTTGATCGTTTCTGCGAGCGCGGCGACTTCACCTTTTGCTTCGAGCACGAATTTCTGCTGAAGGTTTCCGTTCGCGACGGCGGTCACGACTTTCACAATGCCTCGGACCTGCTTGGTAAGATTCGACGCCATGAAGTTCACGTTGTCGGTGAGGTCTTTCCACACGCCGGAGACGCCCTTCACGTCGGCTTGTCCGCCGAGCTTTCCTTCCGTGCCGACTTCTTTTGCGACACGAGTTACTTCTGCAGCAAAGGAGTTGAGCTGGTCCACCATGATGTTGATCGTGTTTTTAAGTTCCAGGATTTCGCCTTTCGCATCGACCGTGATCTTCTGCGAGAGGTCACCTTTTGCGACGGCAGTTGTTACCTTCGCGATGTTACGGACCTGGTCGGTAAGGTTTCCGGCGAGCTGATTCACGTTGTCTGTTAAGTCTTTCCACGTACCGGAGACACCTTTCACGTCGGCTTGTCCGCCGAGTTTACCCTGCGTACCGACTTCTTTTGCGACACGAGTTACTTCTGCGGCAAAAGAGTTGAGCTGATCCACCATGATGTTGATGGTGTTTTTCAGTTCCAGGATTTCGCCTTTCGCGTCGACCGTGATCTTCTGCGAGAGGTCGCCTTTTGCGACGGCGGTTGTCACCTTTGCAATGTTACGGACCTGGTTCGTCAGGTTACCGGCGAGCTGGTTCACGTTGTCTGTTAAGTCTTTCCACGTACCGGAAACGTCTTTCACGTTCGCCTGACCGCCGAGCTTTCCTTCCGTACCGACTTCTTTTGCGACACGGGTTACTTCTGCAGCAAAGGAGTTGAGCTGGTCGACCATGATGTTAATCGTGTTTTTAAGTTCCGAGATTTCACCTTTCGCGTCGACCGTGATCTTCTGCGACAAATCGCCGTTTGCGACGGCGGTTGTTACCTTCGCAATATTACGGACCTGGTTCGTCAGGTTCGCGGCGAGGAAGTTCACATTGTCGGTGAGATCTTTCCACGTACCCGAGACGTCCTTCACGTCGGCCTGGCCGCCGAGTCTTCCTTCCGTCCCGACTTCTTTTGCGACACGGGTTACTTCTGCAGCAAAGGAGTTGAGCTGGTCCACCATGATGTTGATCGTGTTTTTAAGTTCGAAGATTTCGCCTTTCGCGTCGACCGTGATCTTCTGGGAAAGGTCGCCTTTTGCAACGGCAGTTGTTACCTTCGCGATGTTACGGACCTGGTTCGTCAGGTTACTGGCCAGCTGGTTCACGTTGTCGGTGAGATCCTTCCAGGTACCGGAAACACCTTTCACGTTCGCCTGACCGCCGAGCTTTCCTTCCGTACCGACTTCTTTTGCGACACGGGTTACTTCTGCAGCAAAGGAGTTGAGCTGGTCCACCATGATGTTGATCGTGTTCTTGAGTTCCAGAACTTCGCCTTTCGCGTCGACCGTGATCTTCTGGGAAAGGTCGCCGTTTGCGACAGCGGTTGTTACCTTCGCGATGTTACGCACCTGGTTCGTCAGGTTTCCTGCGAGGTAGTTCACGCTGTCTGTTAAGTCTTTCCACGTACCGGAAACGCCCTTCACTTCGGCCTGACCGCCGAGTCTTCCTTCCGTTCCTACTTCTTTTGCGACGCGGGTTACTTCTGCCGCGAAGGAGTTGAGCTGGTCCACCATGATGTTGATCGTGTTTTTCAGCTCGAAGATTTCGCCTTTCGCGTCGACGGTGATCTTCTGAGACAAGTCGCCTTTCGCGACGGCGGTTGTTACCTTCGCGATGTTACGCACCTGGTTCGTCAGGTTGGCGGCGAGCTGGTTCACGTTGTCGGTCAAATCTTTCCACGTACCCGACACACCTTTAACGTCTGCCTGACCGCCGAGTTTACCTTCCGTACCGACTTCTTTTGCGACGCGGGTTACTTCTGCGGCAAAGGAGTTGAGCTGGTCCACCATCGAATTCACGGTGGTACCGATGCGTAAGAATTCTCCCTTGATCGGACGGCGCTCGATTTCGAGCGACATCTTCTGCGACAAGTCTCCGCGGGCCACCGACGTAATAACGCGCGCGACTTCGCTTGTCGGCTGCACAAGGTCGGTGATCAGCTTGTTCATCGACTCAATAGAAGTCGCCCACGAACCGCGCACGAGACCGATCGAGGCGCGTTCCGTCAGACGTCCTTCCTGACCGACGATTTTCGCGACCCGGATCCACTCATTGGCCATGTCCTGGTTGAGCTTGATGATTTTGTTGAGGAAATCGCCGATTTCTCCGAGCGTTCCCTTATTCTCGGGAAAGCGCACGCTGAAGTCGCCTTCGTAAACGGATTTCACCGTTTTGAGAAGCTGCTTCAGCTGCGTGTCGGACATTGCCCTGCGGGGACTGGAGGCTGCGCTCGCCGTCCGGTAACCGTTTACGGTCCCGTTCTTGTTTTTTTTCTGCATTGGTTTTGGCATGGAATGCTGCTCCTTCTTATTGGACTTGAGGATTCACAACTTGTTCGAAACTGGACAACCTGCGAAATGGTTAGATCAAGGAGCGAGAACTGACATCGCATAAGGGAGCGCTTCGTGAAAATTTCGCGGAGCAGTGCGCAATTTGAAATACGATACTGCGAATAAAAAATTTTATGAGACTGGTGAAAGAGATTGACTGCGTTCTGAACTTTTTTTTGCGAATGAGGTACTCAGAAATTTTCGTCTGGGGAGCGACTTACCTTTATATTTTATAAGTGTTTTATTTTTTAGGCAAGGACTGTCTAAGGGGTAGGATGAAAAAATGCGAGATTTTTGTTACAATATTACGGTGCAAACATTAGCGCTGTATCAGGGAAAAAACGAGAGGTATCTACTGGTTTGCCCGCGCTTTCGCTTCGACCATTTCTTCAGGGACGCCGGGGTACTCATCATCGCTCTCTCCGCCGCTCAAGGCTTCGAGAACATTACCCCTGTCTTCCTCATTTGGCTGTCTCCACGTCTCTGATTTTTTTGTCGTTGGGTCGCCTTCCGCCGCACCCTGGGCAAAGAGCGAAAGCGCCGGGTATAAAGTAATCGCGATAAGCATCATGACTGCAAGAGGCAAAACCCATAGTTTCTTTAGGCTGATCATATTTTCTCTTTCGGCCGCATGTTCCGGGCCCTTTGTTGAATCATATAATATAGAAAGAGAATGGATTGAAAATAAGGGCGAGGTTGAAAACGGCTTAAGGGATACTGCCATGAAGGCCCTGGAAAAAACTCTGAACGGGCGATGCCCGGGGGACCCCGGCTTCGCGCAGATTAAGCGGACCGCGCGGCGGCCAGAAATTCTTCGTGATCGGCGGCGAGACTGCGGGCGAGGCCGGTGAATCCTTCGAGGACAGCCTGGGTGCGCGCCCGGTAGCGGCCCTCGCCGGTTTTAACCACGATATCATCGAGAGGCTGTTTAGAAAGACGCGCCGCGGAGATGGCGAGGCCGGCGAGAAAAAAACCGGAGGCAATGTTTGATGCTTGAGGATAAGTCACGCCCGCCTGTTCTTCGCCGTACTGGTCGGTGAGAAGCTCCCCCGAAAGTCCGATCACGAAAGGCGTCTGCGCGGCCGCGGAATAATTCGAATAAGCCTCATTGTAAAAGACGACCCGGTTATCCGCTTTACTATCGGTGAACTTCACTTTGTCGAAATCGGGAAGATCGATGCCTTTCAGGGCCTCGCGGTAACTGCCGTCGGCAAACTGCACTTCGACGGCGACTTTTTCGTACTGCTTCACGGTACTCTGGATCGTTTCGAGGAGCACCTTTAATTCCTGCGTCTTGTCGGCCATTAAACCAAGTTCCGCGGCACTCACTACGTGGCGGATATAAACCGGTTCTTTATTGAAGCTCGAAAAGAGCGCGCGAAACCTGCCTTCAAACGCATCGCGCTCGATAGCCCGTTCCGCGCCTTTCCGGGCCAGGGCCAGCTCCGCTGCGGCTTCGATAACGGGAACGATCTCCGCTCCCGCGCGCGCGACCAGAGGAATCACCCCTGCGTCGATCCCGGTACCGTCGATCAGCTCCGCCACAACGGCTTCGGCGACGCTGCGCAGTTCGGAACGCGCGTCGGCCGGAGGCAGCCCGGGAGTTCCGGACGAAGGCACGGCGGCCGGAGGCGCATCGACCGAAGACAGCGCGGGGGTTCCGGACGAAGGCACGGCGGCCGGTCCCTCCAGAGAACCGGACGAAAAGGCCGGATCCTCGGGTATCTCGCCGGCGAGAATCTGGTCCCGCTTCTGGCCGACGTATTGGTTCAAAGCCGCGACGGCATTCGGAAATCGGGTCCTGACCGACTGCGAAAGACTGACGATATCCGGCGCCTGGATGGCCCGGCCGGAACTGCGTGCCTGCATGACGAGGATAGCGTGCAATACTTCACTGCCGGTAAACATGGGAAAGCGCGTAATGTAGCTCATGTCTTCAGCAACGGAAAAACGCGAGGCGATCAAGGCCTTCAGAAAGGCGTAGAGATTGGCTTCTTCCCCCGACCATCTGCCCCGGATATCCGCGCCGTATTGGTCGTCAGTGAGCTTCGGGTCCGCGAGCGCCGCATCGAGAAGAACGCGCCTCTGAGGCCCCTGGAGATACGGCGAAGCAATGAGCCGTTCTAGAAGGGTGTCGCCCGAAGCTCCTTCAAATTTGTCCCTGAAAAATTCCATGCCTCCCGCCGCAAGCCGCTGATAAAAGCCGAGCGCCGTTTCGGGCGCAAGAGGGACGGCCGTCAGACCGTTCGCTATCCTCGAGTAATCGTCGCCGTTGACGGGAATACCGGCAGGCCCGATAAGTCTGCCCACCCACGCCGTATTGAATTCGAGACCCAGGTCCCATCTCGAAAGTCCTTTGAAGATTTCGATCAGGTCCTCGAATATTGCGTATCTTACGTCGTTGAAATTCCGTGAAGTCCTGGGATACCGCGCCAGCGCGTCGGTCAGCCAGCCGTCAAGCATCCGCCTCCGCTCGCTGGCGGCGGCAGCATCCACCTGCGCGCCGATCTTCGGCTCGGCCGGGGTTTCGGGAGTTTGAGCACCCGCGGCGGCTCTTCCCCTTCGCTGAGATTCGACTGCGGGGGGCATCGGCGGCACGCGCGAACGGTCTTTTAGCATTTCTCTTAAAACCTCGGAGGTAGTGACGTCATTTTTTCCGTCTGCGGCGGGAATAAGCCTGAGAATGTCGGCGTCCTCCAGATTCATAGTTTCGAGAATGAAAGGTCGCTGCCCCATATAACTGACCGTGAGGCCGGACGCTTCGAACCGCCCGAGGCTGGTATAAATCTGGATCAGTACGTCCGTCTTGTCGGCGGAACTCAAACCGGAGCGCGCAAGACTGAAAAACACCGTCTTCGGCGCGTAACCGAAAAGATCGCGGGAAAAATCTTCCGCGAGAAACGCGCGGTAAGCCTCATTGGAAGAGACATAGAGAAGAAAGAGGGCTTTTTTCTGTTCGTCGGGCAGATTGCTGGGTCCGGTCTGGCTGAGGACGCGTCTCATTTCGAAACCTTCCCGCAGCACCTGCTGAAAAAAAGGCAGGACGTTCGTATCGGCGCGCGCCTGAAAGAGAAGATCGAGCGCGGCGTTTTTCACGCGCGCGTCCGTTTCGGCGAGCCCGTTACGGAGAAATTCCCGAGTATCTTCGGGCGTGAGATAGGCCGCTGAAGCGGCAATCCCGCGGAACGCCGCGCTTCGAACCGTCAGGGGCCTTGAAGGATCGATCATGAGACGGGCAAGCGCCGCCGCCGCCGCGTAATCCTCCGAGAAGGCGACGGGCAGGAAATTCTCGAGCTGGTTCTCTGTCGTGAACAAAAGGCCGGTCTGTCCGAAAAGACTTCTGAGAGAGGGCGAGGCGATTTGTACGACCCCGGCCAGCCGCTCCCCCATTTGCGCCTGCAGCGCCTGCTCGGCGGCAACGGAAACGAGTGCCTTTGAATCTCCCGCTGAAGGAGCAGGCGCCGCGGATCTTTCCATTTCACGCAGGGAGGCTTCCTCCAGAGAGGTCAGCGGAAATTTTTTATCACGCATCCAGGCGGCAATTTTTTCTGCGTCACCCGGGTTCAAACGGGTGAGATCGACGAAACGGGATGAGAGAAACTTGGCGAGGTTACCCGCGTCTCCGCGGGCGAACCGGCGTATGAGCTGCGGCCAGGTCACGAAAGTCATGCCGAAAGCTTTTCCGTTCGGTCCGAGCATTCCCTGGGCGACAAAACTGCGCGGGTTTCCCTTCTCATCGAAGAGGAGGGGACTCTTGTCATCGAAAAGGAAACGGCCTGTCCGGACTTCTTTGGCTTCGACCTCCACCGTCTGCCCGTCGGCGAACCTTACGGAAATCACATGCGGCCTGAGCGCACCGGAATAACCCGGGTCCTGATAGTACTGGGTGATGCCGCGCCCGCTGAAGATATAATGCTCGCGCCGGGTGCCTGTGTGAAAGAGATCCCCTCTCCCGTATTCCTCCGAACCGTATTGCCCTCCCCGCCTCACCGCATAGCCCGACGGAAAAATGGAGTCTCCAGGATGATTGTGAAGCGAGCGTTCGTTGAAATTCACGCCCGGAAAAAGGGTCATCACGAAATCCGTCTCGCCCTTGATGATGAGAATCGTATCCTCCGCATCGGGGACGACGAGGCTTTCAAAGTCCATGCTTCCCATTTCGAGGGCTTCCGCGAGCGTGGGCCGGCGGTGACGGGCATGAAGGCCGGTGAGTTTGCTGGCTTTAAATTCCGCGAGGGTCTCGGAAAGACTCGTCGTGGACAGGCGGCTCGCCCTCTCGAGCAGGACTTCGGCGTTTCCCACGTGTTTCTTGGCGGCTTCGATCAGCTTGACATTAACTGTTGAACCCACCTGGGGATGATCGAAGAGCGCCACTATCATATCGTCTATGCCGGAATGCCTGAAAGAGAGGAGGTGCTCCACGACTTCGTCATCGCTATCGGGTATTCTGAGGGCGGCGGCAAGATCTTCGAGAGTTATTTTGTCCAGAGTTTCGAGCAGGTAAGGATGGATGCCCGAAGGAGATTCGCGCCGGGAAAAAAGGGCGAAGATGAAAACGGCTTTGGCCTCCGAGGGACCCTTTTCAAACGCGTAATCCGCGGCCGGAATAAGGACTTCAAGCCCTTCCCTTGCGAGAGCGCGGAAGAATTGGTTCGGCATCCAACGATAATCCACGTCGCTGCGGTCGATCCTCGCTTTGGCTCTCTTGATAGCTGCCGCCTGAGAGCGAAGCTGAAGCGCCCTCTGCGCTCTGGCCAGCATTCCCCCCGCAGGCGGCGCCGCTGCGGGAATAGCGAGATTCGCCGGAAAGAGAGAAGGTTGATCCTGGGGAATAAGCGCCCTGCTCTCTTCTCTTCTTACGGGTAGATTGTCCCCTTCTTCATCGCCGCCGGCCGGAGGCGTCCTCAACTCGGAGCGTAAATTTGAAAAGGAAACGGTGGCGCCCGGCGTCGGTACCGAATACGGCTCAGGAATCGTCGCCGGCTGGAGAAGTCCGGCGATAGACGATTCGTCAAACCGTCCTTTCACCGACATCTCGCGCAGCCCCTCGATGAAGCGCCTGACTTTGAGACGGTCGCCGCCGAGATTATCCGTCTCTTCGCCCTGCGCCGCTTCGTCGAGAAAAAAAGTGTATTCGCCGGCGCTCGCGATCCGTCCTTCCTTCGCGAGGTCACGGATGAGCTGGTCCCGCCATTCTTTCAAAACCGGCGCATCTGAAGGCTCCCCGGACGGGTTTTTCGCATTGGAAAGAAGTCTGTCGCGTACGCCCCGCACAAACGCGTCATAAATATTGATCCTGCCGTTTTCGACGCGAAAATAATCTTTCCACGAGACGTTTCCCTTCATGTGTCCGCGGTAATTGTTTTCTTCAGGCAGGGCCTTGATCGCGGGCATGACGAGAATATAGGAAACGCCTTCTTCCTTGAACCGGCGGATCAGGCCCTCGGTATGAAAACCTCCCGCGACGAGGATCGCCGACGAAGTGTCCGCGCTTTCGAGGATACCTGAAAGACGGTCTGCGAAAATGCCGTCACGCTTTTCCGCATTTTCATAGAACGCCGTGTGCGCGTTGAAGCTCTGGTCCAGGCTCTCTCCTTCGGGCCACGCCTCGGCCGACCTGAGAGCGGCCCAGTCTTTCTGGTTCAGTTCCATCTTTGCGAGTTTTTTCATGAGCCCGAGGTACGCGCCATATTCGTCGAGTTCACGTTCCTCGGGTGTACGAAAGAGAGAAGCCTTGACGGACGCCGCATAGTTTTCGAAAGCCTCGAAGAAACGGGTTCCTTCGAGGTCTCTTATCGTTTTCTGCTTTTGTTTGGCGGAGTTAAGTTTGTCGGAAAAAACCAGGTCCAGGCTTTCGGTCTGCGCCGTCTCGCTGAGAAAAAGAGCGAAGGCCTCGGAAGTGATCTTCGAGGTGCGGTACTCCTGGGTCTTGACGCTGAATTCCCGGATTTTGGCTTTATTCTCCGGCGAGGATTTCAGCTTCCGCAGATGCGCTTCGGTTTTTTTGGCGGCGTCTTTGAGTTCGGCTTCTATGCCGGAGCTGCCGGACTGATCTTTCTCCGCCTCTTCGAGCATGATCGCAAGCTCCGTTTCTGCCTCAGGGCGCTGAACCGCCGCGAGAACTTTCAGCACGCCGAGAAGACTCTCCTTATTCTCTTCGAAGCCCGCGAGGGTCCGGTCGATTTCGAGCAGACGCGGCGAATAGATTTTCTCTTTCCGTTCCTGGAGATTCTTTTCAGCGGCGGATAACCGGCCGAGGAGTTCGGGCTCGCGGTCGAGGGCCGATAAATAGAGACCTACCCCTTCTTCATAAACTTCCCATTCCTCGATGCCGAGGTAAGCGCCGTCCGCGCCGCCCAAAATAGAAGCGGCTACCGTGCCCGGAAGTTCTCCGCTCTCAAAGTATTCGTCGAACGTCTGCCTGAGGATTTTTTTATCGGGGAAACTCTTGAATATATTGAAGTCCATTTGTGCGGCCGCGCCTTCGACCGCGACGACGGGGACGCCGTACTGCTTCTGAAAGTAGGTGATGATTTCATAAATACTCCGCTGGGCGCCGGGAATCGCGTGCGCATCGCGGATCAGCACGACGGTTTTTTCGCCGCCCTGAAAGCGGTCTTCGATCTTGCCGAGAGAAGAAGGCAGGGTCACCGAAGCCGAGCTGGAGAATCCGCCCGGCACGCCCGGAAGTTCGGCGGGCGTCTGGGCGGACGCGGACGGGAAAGACGCGGGCATGAGCAGTGAGACCGCCAGAAAAAGGCAAAGCGCGCGGCTGAATAAAGTTCTACGATGACTATCGATGCGGTTTTTTCTCATGCGTAGAAAAGGTAGCACTTTTTATACTGAAACTCAATTCAGGCCAGGGGTTAAGCCGAAGACCCGCTTCGAAAAGCGGCTTCCTGGCCATTGATAAAGAGGCTATCTGCTTTGTGGGCGGGCAGTTCGAGCTGCTTTCCGGGAGTCCTTGCCGCAGAAGTTTTTCGATTCTTGGCGGGGGTACAGCGGGCGTACCGGACTGGCTTTTCCGGTTAAGTAGTAATACATAAGTTTTTGTGCCTTTGTCATTCTGAGGAGCAAGGCGACGAAGAATCTTAAAAACGTGAGATCCTTCACTTCATTCAGGATGACAAACATCAAAATATTTATGTACGCATACTTAGACCGAAACGGCCGCTTTTTGCGCGGAATTCATAAGCACTTGGGGAGTGAGCTTCAAGTCCCAGGTGAATCCGATGCGGGAAAGACCGTAGATAAGCCACTTGCTCGGGTCCCATTGATACCACTGGATGCCGTTGCGATAGTCGTTCGGAAATTTGTGATGATAGCTGTGATACCCTTCGCCGTTGGTGAGGATGGCGCCGAGCCAGTGGTCTTTGGCGGAAGACTTTTTATCATAACTGTCGTCTCCCACCATGTGCGCGAAGGAGTTAATAAAGAAGGCCGCATTCATAATGAGAAACATTCTGAGGCAGACCGAGACCATGAAGACGCCGAACGGACGGCCGATCCAGAAACCGATCGCCATGGGAAGAAGGATCCCGCTCACGAGCGCCCAGACGTTGTAATACTTGTGCTGGTTCATGACGAGCTTGTTCTTGAGAAGGTCCGTAACGTTGTCCTGGTTGACGTGGTGCTTGTAAAAAATGACCCAGTTGATATGGCAGTACCAGAAACCGCGTCGGGAGTTATAAGGGTCGAGGTCCGTATCCGTAAACTGATGGTGCTGGCGGTGCTGGGACGACCACTTAAGAGCGGACTCCTCGTAAGTCGCGGCGCCGAAGAAAAGGAGGAAGAAACGGAAGATGTCGTTCGACTTATAAGTCGCGTGCGCGAAGAGCCGGTGATAGCCCGCAGTGATCGAAAGGCCGGTCGCGAGGAAATAAAACCAGAACAGGGCGATTTCCGCCGTGGTCATCCCCTGCGTGAATATATAGATAGGCGCCCCGATCACACCGAACAGGATCAGCACGGTAAATAAAACGATGCCTGCCCAGCGGGTCCTGCGTCTAGGGGGTTTGTACTCGCCCATTAATCTTCCTTTAAAAAGTGGATTTTAAACCTGAGCCGACAAAGGGGAACTCGAATGTTTCTGAAGTACGGCATTATAACAGCAATCCTTAAAATATGCCTTTAAAAATTGCCTGTATCAGTAAACAGCCTGACTCGCTAGTAAGCCCCCCTTAATCCTGCCATTCCAGAAGTGGCAGCTTTCCCCAGAGTTAGGGACACTCAGCGTGCACCGGGCGCTTGTTTATAGATACGCTTGGAGATTTCGTTCCCCTTTTTCAGGGCGGGCAGCTCGATCCATCTATAAGACAGTGCTGCTACGAGCAGCAATAGGGCAAGGGACAGGAGGAGAATACCCCCTAGCGGGATTTTTCCATAAAAGGCGTAAATCATCGTCAATATCACCGGAAATTGAAAGAGAAAGAGACTGTAGGAAACTTTCCCCAGAAAGTAAACGGGCGGGCTTCCCAGGAAAGCTGACAACCTCTTGGAGTAAAGAGCTAAAAGGATAAAAAGTACGGCGCCTCCTGTGATCAGGACATCATGGAAAAGAATCAGCCAGCGGGGCATTACGATGGGCCAGAATCCCCACCACTGAGCGGTGTAAAGAAAGAAAGCGGAGGCGGGTAAAAACCAACCTGCGTGGAGAAAGAATTTTGAGTAGGCCTTTTTTAAATCCTGCGCGTGCTTGGCCAGGTTCACGCCAATTCCGAACATGAAAAGATAGCGCATGAAACGTAATCCGCTAAAAAGATTCCCGAGGCAGGAGGCGGCAAAAAAGAGGCAGCATGAAATCTTCCCGTCGAGACGTTTGCTGACAAAGAGGATAACGGGGCAAAGCAGAGAGAAAACAACCTCGTACTTCAACGTCCAGACGACAGGGTTATACATTTCCGAGTCTTCAGGGATCCTGATCAGCAGGATTGTCAGGTGATGCCAGAACGAGGACCAGCTGGAGTCGTGCCATACCACGCCGTTCACATAGGAGCTGAGTCCTGGAAGGCTGGCGCGGGAGAGCCAGGCCATGAAAAGGACGGCGCTAAAGAGCGCCGCCCAGTATGCGGGATAGATCCTGAATACTCTTTTCGTGAGAAAAACGGGGTAATTGAAAAGCCTGCCTTGAAAGTAGGGCCGCGTTAAAACGTATCCGCTCAGGACATAAAATAAAATCACCGCCTCATATGCCGCCAAAAAAAATGAAGCGGCGTAAAAGTCAGGGCATAGGTCAGCGCATTCTTATTGCTTATGGAATCGACCGGCCAAATGGAGGGAAAAAGGATGAGCATATGCGGTCATCACAACGGTCAAAGCGGCGAGGCCGCGCAGCCCATCCAAGGAATCGATACGCTCGGAAACTGAAACCATTGAGAACCCGCTCACGGTGCTGTTTAAATAACATCTTTATAAAAAACAGCAGCGGAGAGATTCTACTCTCCCGGCGTGTTTTCTTCAATATCATCCGCCTATGTTTCTTATTTAAGCTTTCATTTAACTTTTCGGGCGCTGAACTTTATTTGTGGGTTCCGAACCGGCAAAGTTTCACCTCTATCGGAATACTGAACCAGAGGTAAAACGCCATTCTATACCTGCAATTGGCTCCTCCGCGCGGGCTCCCCTTCCGCTTCATGCCAGGGACGGCTTCGCCTCGCCCGCGAACTTTTGATCGACCTCTAGCCCGACCCTAACATAACAAAGAGACATTGGGACGGTTCAAAAAGTGCCGGACTAGATGGTCACTCTTTCAAAGAAGAATTGATCCAGAATAGTTTCGTAAGCCCGCGAAGTTTCGCCGTATTTTCGATAGTCTATCTGCCGTTCTAATGAAGTAGATCCCAAGGATTGATAAAGCGGGTTTTCACTTAAATGGTCCTTTAGTTTTTGGCCATACGCATAAAATGAATAGCTCGACCATACTTACTGTGCGGGCTCTTCAACCATCTTGGCCCGGACGGGGTTTCTCTCAATATAGCGTCCGCATTCCAATAAATAAGCGTCGCTGTTGACGTGCCATGACTTGAATCGGTCCTCAAAGACATGCCCCGTTGTCTCATGCTTCCTTTTAAAATGCTTCGCATAAACCATATGGACGCCCTTCATCATGCGCGTAATCGCGTCATCAGCTTCTTCGCTTCGCAAGAGAAGATGAACATGGTTACTCATGATGCAATAATGAAACAGCGACACGGCAAACTTCTGCTGATACTTCCGCAATTGCTCTACGTAATACTCAAAATCTTCATCGTCCTCGATTATCCATTGCCGATTATTACCACGGCCGATCACATGGTAATATTCGCCGCTTCGCATCAGTCGGGGTTGTCTAGGCATAAAAAAACCTCCTGAACCATTCTCACCTTCAGGAGGTCACTCACCTAAGTTATTCTTGCAGTTTTACTGCTTGTCTCTCATCTCACCGAGTCCCATACTTTTTGAACCGTCCCCTTTGGCTGGTCAATTACGAAAGTACTTTTGATTTTGTTAATCGGGTATACAATGATCGGCAAGATTAACTAGCCCTTTTGAATCTAAAAGCAGGAGCTGTCATAGCCTTCGTGAACGGGGATAAACGATTCCGATGGTTTTCTGCCGCGGTCAAAGAGCCTTACAGGATCTTCTTTCCGCTTGGCATTTTTTGGGGAGCGGTCGGAATTAGCCAATGGCTTTTCTACGCGCTCAAATGGATTCCTGCCTATTCCATGCAGCTTCACTCTGCGATTCAGACGGAAGCTTATATGGGCTGTTTCATTGTCGGATTTCTTTTGACGGCAATGCCGCGTTTCGCGTCGGCAAAGCCTGCCAGCGTGAAAGAATTTTTGGTCTTTTTAGTTTTACTCAATGCCGCTCCTGTCTTTTACCTCCTTCATCAATGGATGAACGCCCGTCTTTGTTTTGCGGCCTGGCTTCTTATGTTGGCCTTTTTCGCCGCCCGGCGTTTTTTGAACAAGAAAAATTCAGGCATTCAGCCTCCAGTCGAGTTCGTCTGGATTCCGGCCGCTCTTTTAAATGGACTCTCAGGCGTGCTGATGATGACAGGCGCCGACCTTCATCTTTTCCCAAGCGCTGCCAATAAAACGGGAAAACTTTTAGCAGAACAGGGATTTCTTCTGAGTCTGGTTCTCGGAGTCGGAAGTTTTTTAGGCCCGCGTTTAATGGGAACATTCCGACCTTCGTTTCAAATCAGTAAGGACGTAAAAATCCTGAGACGGGAAAGGGCCAAAGCGCTTTACCTTAATGCCGCCTCCGCTGTTTGCCTCCTGCTGACGTTCTGTCTTGAAGGGCTTGGAATGACACTGCCTGCATTCCTTGCGAGAGCGTTCATTATTGGTTTAATTTATTTTCGTTCGAGGACTCTGGTTTTGAAACCACTCGTAAAAGACGAATTCGCCTTATTGCTTTGGGCCTCGTTTTGGATGGTTTTTTTAGGGCAAGCAGGCGTTGTCTTTTTTCCGGTTTACCGCCCGGCGTTTCTACATATTACGTTTCTGGGAGGATATGCCGTGATGACGTTTGCTGTTGCCACGATGGTCATTTTCAGCCATGGAGGCCAGCCTAAACGGCTTGAGAAAAGAACGTGGCAGCTTCCCGCGGTAAGCGCCTTTCTTGCCTTTGCACTTGTTCTAAGAATCGCTGCTGTTTTCTTTCCGGAGTTCTTTTTTATTTTACTGGCGTCCGCATCCGTAGGCTGGCTGCTGGCCGCAGGACTCTGGCTTATTTTAATATCGAAACCGCTTTTTACGTCTCTCACCAAAGAAGAATTTGAGCGCTGCCATGACGAAACCAGGGAACGAGTTGCCGCTTTAAAGACGGGGCGATTGCTCAAGCCGGAAAAACCTCAGGAGGATTAATGAATTACAAAAAACTATGGCTCTGTTTTGCCGCGATCATCATTCTTTCTTTTTCTGTTCTCTTATATTTTGGGCGTGAAATTTATCGCCAGGTGCCGCCCATCCCGGAACAGGTCGTCACCTCAGACGGCCGTGTGCTTTTTACAGGAGAAGATATTCAAGACGGCCAAAACATTTGGCAATCCATAGGAGGCCAGGAACTAGGGTCGGTTTGGGGACACGGCGCTTATGTCGCTCCGGACTGGTCCGCCGATTGGCTTCACCGGGAAGCGGAATATCTTGTGAATGCCTGGGCGCAAAAAGATGCCGGAAAAAACTTTGATGCGCTTGATGAGGAAAAGCAGGCGATGCTCAAGGCCCGCCTGGGAAAAGAGCTCCGGACCAATACGTATGATTTAAAAACCGGCCGGCTCATGGTGTCCGATCTCCGGGCTGAAGCCATCGCCGCAGTCAGCGCCCGTTACACCTCCCTTTTCATGAATGATCCGGCGCTTCAGAAAACGCGCGAAGCGTACGCCATGGCCGTAAATACTGTTAAAGACCCTGAACGGATGCGGAAACTTAACTCCTTTTTCTTTTGGACGGCCTGGGCTTGCGGGACTACGCGTCCGGGAACGGATGTTACTTATACCAATAATTGGCCGGCCGATGAACTTGTAGGCAATCGTCCAGCCCCGTCACTCATTCTTTGGACAGGTTTTAGCGTCATCCTTCTTCTGGCCGGAATTGCGCTTCTCGCCTGTTACTATACTGTCAATCGCGATGAGCCTCATGCCGTAAGCGACATTCCCGAAAATGACCCGCTTCTTGGACTTACCCCTACAGCTTCCATGAAAGCAACGCTCAAATTCTTTTGGGTGGTCATTGCGCTCATTGTTGTGCAAGTTCTTTTAGGTGCAATCACCGCACATTATGGAGTCGAAGGAAGCGGTCTTTACGGCATTCCTCTCGCAAAATGGCTCCCTTATTCCGTAACCAGGACATGGCATGTTCAACTCGCTATATTTTGGATTGCAACCTCCTGGCTTGCCACAGGCCTTTTTATCGCCCCCGCTGTTTCAGGGCATGAACCCAAATTTCAGCGCTTCGGCGTTAATTTTCTTTTTGTCGCCCTGCTTGTTATTGTTGTCGGCTCACTTGCGGGCCAGTGGTTCGGTATCATGCAAAAGCTTGGGTTTGTTTCTAACTTTTGGTTTGGCCATCAGGGCTACGAATATGTCGACCTCGGGAGGTTCTGGCAAGCCTTCCTCCTCGTCGGGCTTTTTCTGTGGCTGGGTTTGATGATACGCGCTATCTGGCCAGCCCTTCAAAAGAAAAGTGAGAGCAGACATCTGCTTGTGCTTTTCTTGATTTCATCTGCTGCTATTGCACTTTTTTACAGTGCGGGGCTTATGTGGGGGCACCGCACGAATCTCGCTGTCGCAGAGTACTGGCGCTGGTGGGTCGTTCATCTTTGGGTGGAAGGTTTCTTCGAGGTCTTTGCGACCGTGGTGATTGCATTTTTATTTACGCGAATGGGTTTGCTCGGCGTAAAGAGCGCAACCGCAACGGTACTTTTCTCGACGAACGTTTTTCTTACAGGCGGAATCATCGGGACTTTTCATCACCTGTATTTTACGGGAACTCCGATAGCTGTACTTGCGTTGGGAGCGACGTTTAGCGGTTTGGAAGTGGTTCCTCTCATTTTGATTGGATTTGAGGCCTATCAAAATTTAAAACTGACGCGAGCGCGGCCCTGGGTCCAGGCTTATAAATGGCCGATTTATTGTTTCATTTCCGTTTCTTTTTGGAACATGGTCGGCGCTGGACTTTTTGGTTTTCTTATTAATCCGCCGATCGCTCTTTATTATATGCAAGGTCTGAACACAACCGCGGTTCACGGCCATACCGCACTTTTTGGAGTTTACGGGATGCTGGGTATTGGACTCATGCTCTTTGTGATGAAAGGATTGGCGGGTCAGAAACCGTGGAAAGAAGGCGCGCTGCGCTTTGCTTTCTGGGCCATCAATATCGGTCTCGCGCTGATGGTCCTTCTTAGCTTGTTACCCATTGGACTTGCCCAAACTTTTGCCAGCGTCAAACACGGTTTGTGGTATGCGCGCTCCGAAGAGTTTATGCAGAATCCCTGGCTTCATAATATCCGTTGGATGCGAATGATCGGCGACACGCTTTTTGCTTTGGGAACTCTTGCTCTTGGATGGTTTGTTATGGGATTAAAAACCGGCTGGTCGTTTGAGAGCCGAAAAATAACTTCCAAAAATCCCGCCCCTTTCTAAAAGGGCTGACCTGGAAATACAAAAGGCGTTGCTGGATTATACACCCGCAACGCCTTTTGTAAAAACTCCCCCGCGAGGGCTTGGCGCCTACGTCCTTCGGACTCCGGTCGGCCCCCGCACCTCAAACATGACATTGAGTCATGTTTGAAAACGGTGCTCCTTTCTCGCCCATGCCAAAAGCCAATAAAAAACGCGAGATCCAAAAGGACCTCGCGTTTTTTTTTGGCTCCCGATTATCCCGGAGCTACAGAAATGGTTGAACTCCGAAGATCTTAAGATTTTCAGGGTGCTTTGTAAGGAAATAAGGCTCCAATAAATGGGTGCTCATCCCGCTCCTCGCCTTTGGTACACCCTTTCAGGGTGTACCAACCGTCTGACTACGCTCTCTCATCATTGAAATGAGTGTGAGAGATCGTAGTCAGATGGACGGCTCGGGTGGGATGATCGAATGGAATATAACTTTTGAAGACTGATATGCAATTGAGTTGAAAGCCTTGAAAAAATATTTTCAGTATAGAAACTTTGACAAAGTGGGAACGGGGCCCCTGTTTTTGCCCAATACCATGAAGATTAAATTATTAATCATCAAACTCAGCCTTAAAGCTTGGGTTTTAAAACATGGCCGTAAAGCCATAAGCAGTACCCAGAGAGTGAGCGTGAGTGATAAGAGTTTTGCCGGAGTTGGAATTGTTTTTGAAACGGTTCTTCGTATGGGAACTGCTCTTAAATGATTCAATCGCAACGAATTAGAATTTCAAACTTAAAAGGAGACCGGAAGTAGTTTTGTAAGGGGTGTTGAAGTTAAAGAAATGGCAGAGTCGGAGAACGCTGTGTGCGCTAAGCCGAGGATATACCGGGCGAATACCGGATTGTCTCTTCGGTGGAATGTAATGCAGCAGACAAAGTCCAGTACATCTTCAGGATTGAAATTAGGGGTAACAATTTCAATCTGTACAGTACCGTGTTCCCCAAGTATTAAAATGACACGGTACTAGGCTATTTCGAATCTGCTTCTAAACACAAAAGAAGTCCGTCAAAAGCCGTATGCCTTTTGACAGGATTTTATTTATGCAAAATAATTTCAGCGACACATTTTTGGAGCGGACTATCGAAATTTGGCAGCCGCGATACGGGCATCCTCTGTCAAAAGAAGACGCGCGTGAAATCGCTTACAACACAGCCGAGCTGTTGAAATATCTAACCAAGCTGAACCGTAAGTATGGCGTAAAACTTTTAACAGCGGAGCCTGAAAAGAAAGCAGCTTGATAGATTGAAAAACCAGAGATAGGTTCTTTGGAATTTCAATTCTCACTACAGCGTCACGACAATTGGCGGTTGGGTGGAGCTGGGCATTCTTTTAGGCCGGTATGTAAATATGAGCTGTCACCTCATATTTGTATTGTCCGAAAAGAAGGTTGCGTAGCCAAATAAAACGCTATAAGATGCATCTCTGTAATTGTCTCGACGCCGTAAAGACAATGTGTAAAATCTAAACATACCCGTCACGCCTCTGAGCTTCTAAGCTTATGCGCATTTTGGGCGGGTTTTTATCATTTAACGATCGGGCATCAGGAAGAATGAAAACCAGCATTGAACAATTCGAAAAATGGCTTAATCGGTCAGAAGATATCGATTTGGAATTCAAAGAGGCTGCCAGCAACTTTGATAGAGGGCGCGGCAGTTTGTTTGATTATTGCGCGGCGATTGCCAACGGGAATGGCGGTAAGCTGATTCTTGGAATTCAAGAAAAACCCCGCGCAGTAAAAGGAACGAATTTCAGCATTGGAACTCACGCCAAACTCTCTCACGAAATTTGGACACGCCTGGAAATCCATGTTGATGTTGAAGAGTTAGACTACCACGGAAAGCGCGTACTGATTTTTCACATTCCAAAACACCCTCCTGCAACTAGAATCAAATCGGGGGGTAAAGGCGATAAGTACTGCTACCCCATCCGCCGAGGAGAATCTCTCGGCGAGATGGATGATATAAAAACCAAGGAAATCCTGAACGAAGCCCAGCCCGATTTTACGTCGGAAGTAATTCCGGGCTTGTCTCTGGAGGATTTGGATAGGCCAGCAATTGACATATTACGTAAGAAATGGGCAGAGAAAGCAGGACGGAAGGAATATCTATCTTTTGATGATGAGAAGGTATTAAAAAACATTGGCCTCATGAACATTAACGGTATTACGTGTGCCGGTTTAATTCTTGTTGGCAGGATAGAGGCTTTGCAGAATCATCTCCCTGATGCAGAGATTATTTTTGAATGGAGACATACTCACACTCAAACGCATTACGATTTCAGAAAAGATTGGAGGGCGCCTTTTGTTAGCATTGATGATGAAATATGGGATACGATCAATGCCCGCAATTTGAGAATCCCTTTCCAGGAAGGGTTTTTTCAGCGGGAGATCTGGGCTTTCGATGAAAAATCAATCCGTGAGGCAGTGCATAACGCCGTGATGCACCGGGATTACTCTGTCAAGGGGCGTTCCGTATTTATTAAGGCGTCTTCCCAAGCGTTTATCATTGAAAGTCCTGGCGGTTTTTTCCCTCCTGTCAATTTAGAAAATTTTCTTTTTGAGAAGTCTTGGCGTAATCGTTTATTGGCCGAAAGCTTCGGCAAAATTGGTTTTGCCGAACGATCCAGCCAGGGGCTGGATGATATTTTTGAAAAGGCTATTCGCGATGGAAAAGGTTTTCCCGATCTCTCCAAAAGCGATTCGCACACAGTCCGGCTTTCTATCCCCGCCCAGGTTAAAGATAAAGATTTCATCCTATATCTTGAACGCATCACAAATGAGCGTCAAGTTAACCTGTCATTTGAGGAAATTTGCGAACTCGAGAAGATTCGGGAAAATCAAAAAGTCGGCAACATTGGATCTAGGAATAAATTCTTGCAGCTGGGTATTATTGAGCAGATTGGAAGAACAAGCGGCGCTCGATATATTCTTTCTCATAAATATTATCTTCATGAGGGAAAATCCGGCCTTTACACCCGCTTACGAGGGTTATCCAGAGAACACAAAAAAGAATTAATATTGCAACATTTAAAAAAAAATGAGCGCGGGTACGCTCGGGATTTTAAGGATGCGTTTGGTGAATTAAATGCAACGGATATTTCTAATCTTTTGAGGGAATTAAAACAAAATGGAAAGATTGTTCATGAAGGCAGTAGAAGGACTGGGTACTGGCGACTCAAATAAAATTACATTTAAAATCCCAGCAGTTTGAATCTTAATATTCATAACCCATTGATAAATATCATGTTAGGTTAAATTTAATTACATTTAAACTACATTTATGGTGGCTTTGCCTAGAGTCAGGACCAAGTTGATGTTTTGCGTAAGTGCTAAAACAGGCCAATCCATACAGCTTGAAGAACAATCGATACAGTTCTCTGGAATTAGCTATACGGATTAAAAATTGGCCTATTGAAAACAAAAGGTAAATTGTATGGACATCATCGCGAAACTCGAAAAATACCGGCTTGAAAACAAAATCCCTCAGCAGGAAGTTGCTATTAAGTTGGGCGTAGCTTTCTCGACCGTGAATCGCTGGCTTAACCGCAAAGCCAAACCCAATAAAATTCAGTCCTACCACATTGAAAAATTAATAAAAACAAAAGTCCAAATAAAATAAAATTTGATTGCTTAAGAAATAGGTTGAGACATGAGTAAATTTGAGATTAGGCTCAGAAAAAGAAACATTCCAGAGCAAGAGCTTATCGACGACTTGAAGCGGGTTGCCAAACAAGTTAATCAGCAAACATTGACAGGGGCTATCTATGACGAAAAGGGGAAGTTTGGAAAAACCACGATTCTTCGCCGATTCGGGTCTTGGAATAAGGCATTGGAAGCTAGTGGGCTTAAAGTAATTCTGACTTTGAACAATAAAGAAGAGGTTCTTTTCGAGAACCTTACTAATGTCTGGCAGCATTTGGGAAGACAACCGGTTGGCAAAGATCTTGAAAAGAGTAAGGGACATTCAAGATTTGCTCTTGGGACATATGAGAAGCGCTTTGGTTCATGGAATAAGGCGCTTGAAGCTTTCGGAGCTTTTATCAACAGCGGTCCTGGAATCGGAGAAGAAGTTAATAGTCGAAAAAAAACTGGTGGTGACCATTTGAGACGAACACCACGGAAAATCAACTGGCGCCTTAGAGCAATCGTTTTAATTAGGGATAACTGTATTTGCAAAATGTGTGGCGCAAGCCCAGCAAAAAAGCCTTCTGTCGAACTTCATGTTGATCACATCTCACCCTGGTCTAAAGGTGGTGAAACCGTGCTCGATAATTTGCAGACGCTTTGCGTAACCTGTAACATAGGCAAAGGGAACATCGAGTAATTATATGAGCAATGCCCTCCTCTATGTCCGCGTTTCCAGCAAAGAACAAGAAAAGGACGGCTTTTCCTTAGACGCGCAGGAGAAGCTGGGTTTTGACTAGGCCAAGCGCAAAGGATTTGAGATTGTAAAGACTTGGAAAGTTTCAGAATCGGCCTGGCGGGAAGAGCGGGGCTCTTTCAACCAAATGGTCGAATACGCCAAAAAGCATTCCGAAATTCAGCATATTATTTTCGATGTAACCGATCGCATGACCCGCAATGATTTTGATAAGATCAAGATTATTGACCTGATTAAACTGCACGGAAAAACGATTCACTTCTCACGCTCTAATAAATCCATTGATAAAAACTCAGGCTCGGAAGATGTGTTCATGCTCGATATTGAAGTTGCGGTTGCCAAAAAAATGTCGAATGACATTTCCCGCAAAACAAAAATGGGGATGCGGGAGAAAGCGGAGCAAGGCATTTATCCTTCTGCCGCGCCAATGGGCTATAAGAATAACCCGATCACCGGCGCGATTGACTTAGACCCGGTAAGAGCCCCGTTTATTGCCCGTATGTTTGAGCTTCATGCCACCGGCCTTTACTCGATCTCTGCTCTGACTAAAATTATTAATAACGAGGGGTTCCGCAATAAAAGAGGTAATCCTTCGGGTGATGCGGCCATTTACAGTTTTCTGACCAGTCCGTTTTATTACGGCGTTTTTAAATGGCAAGGCCGCATCCTCAAGGGAAATCATGAGTCGCTTGTTTCTAAAGAAATTTTTGATAGAGTTCAGGCGCTTTTGCATCGACGCCAACGGGCACCGCAAAAACAGAAAGTCGTTGTTTTCAATTTAAACAACCTTATGACTTGCGGGGTTTGCGGATGCAAGGTTTTGGGGGAACGGAAAAAAGGCAAATACACTTATTACCACTGCACTTTCTCGAAAGGCAAGCGGGAACATGACGGCAAGACCTTCGTGCGGGAAGAGGCCATAACGGATATGCTCGGGGAAATTGTCAGCTCGGTAACTTTGAAGGATGAGGATGCCGTCTGGATTATGAATGCCTTGCGGGAAGACACGCAATACAGCAGAGACCGTCAGGAAGCCCGCTTACATGCCCTTAAAACCGAATATGGCAAGGTTAGCCAACGGTTGAGCCGTCTTTATGACGCAAAGTTTGACGGAACTATTCCGGAAGATATTTTTCGCACCAAAGAAAAAGAATATCAAAATGAACTTATAAGTTTAAAAGCGCAGATGGAAGAGTTCACGCAGGAGAATCAGAATTATTTGGAAGACGCTAAAACAACCCTCGAACTCTGTAAACAATTGAAATCATTATATGATGCAGGAAGTCTTGAAGAAAAGGCTGGGCTCGCCAAAATCGTGGCCTCGAACTACTCTCTCATTGATGGAACTCTTTATCCTCAAATGAGAAAGCCCTTTGACCTGGTGGCCAAAGGGCTCTCATCTTCTGAATGGCTCCCCCGCGTGGGCTCGAACCACGGACAAAGTGATTAACAGTCACTTGCTCTACCAACTGAGCTACAGGGGAATAACTTTTACGTCTGCTTGCTCGCAGCGATTCTGCTCTATCCCGCTCCGGCCTATCCGGCCTCCGGGGACTGCTCGGCTTCGCCTCCCTGCCAACTGAGCTACAGGGGAATAACTTTTACGTCTGCTTGCTCGCAGCGATTCTGCTCTATCCCGCTCCGGCCTATCCGGCCTCCGGGGACTGCTCGGCTTCGCCTCCCTGCCAACTGAGCTACAGGGGAATAACTTTTACGTCTGCTTGCTCGCAGCGATTCTGCTCTATCCCGCTCCGGCCTATCCGGCCTCCGGGGACTGCTCGGCTTCGCCTCCCTGCCAACTGCCCTGACTTTAATCATATTCTATCCTAGTCAGGACTGCGCCGATCAAGCCGGCGCTGACTACAGGGGAATAACTTTTACCTGCTTTAATATTACCAATTCGGAACGTGTATATTAACCGATTCAGCTTTGCCGGTCAATTACCGTAACCGCTTTAGATGAATCGTCTCTATCATCTTCAATACCATACACGTTCGCCGCTACCTCGACCGTTACGGGGGTCAAAATAAAGGTGAAGGGCGGAAAAACGCCCCACCAGTTGGTCCGGCTGGAATGAACGATTTCGAAGCTGTCGGCTCCGGCTTTTTTAGCGTCCTTCGTCAACGCATTGACAGTATTCGGGATAGTATTTACACCCAGAAGCGGAATCCAACCGAAGAGCACGTGAACGCCGAGTTTTTTGGTGTTCACGTGGGCGAGAAGCTTTTCATCGCCAATGGATTTCAACCCGTTGAATTCTTTTTTCGTGGAATAGGTACTGGAAGCGCATCCTGAAAAGGAAAAAACAATGACGAGATAACGCAATTGCCGCGTTCATGACTGTCCCCTCTGATGAATTCCCACAGACTTACGCTACTATACGGGGTTTCTTTGTTCGGCAGCGGCCATGTCTTCCCGCCCCACATAAATATCGCGCGGCTTCGCGCCCTGGGTGGGACCGATCAGGCCCTCTGCTTCCATTTGATCGATGATTCGTGCGGCCCTAGTATAACCCAGCCTTAAGCGGCGTTGAAGGTTTGATGTGGAAGCCTGCCCTGTTTCGAGTATAACGGCAACGGCCTCGTCGAATAATTCATCCTTTTCCTGAGCTCCGCCCGGCATTCCTGACTTCCCTTCCTGCACGGCCGCGATCTCGGCGTGAAATTCAGGATTCGCCTGGTTGGCCCAGTGATGGACGACGGCATTGATTTCTTCGTCGATCACAAACGGCGCCTGGCCGCGAATGAGCTTTTCCATCCCTGGTTTCAGGAAGAGCATGTCACCTTTTCCAAGCAGTTTGTCCGCTCCATTGGCATCGAGAACCGTGCGTGAATCCACTTTAGAGGAGACTTTAAAGGAGATGCGCGCGGGAAAATTCGCCTTGATCACGCCCGTGATCACGTCTACTGACGGTCTCTGCGTCGCAATGATAAGGTGGATGCCAACGGCGCGTGCGAGCTGCGCGATGCGGGCGATGGGCCCTTCGACTTTGTCCTGCGCCTGCATCATGAGGTCGGCGAGCTCATCGATAATGACCACGATATAAGGAAGTTTTTCAGGAACCACGTTTTCAGATTCCTTATTGGCTATCTCGCCGCGGGCTTCGTCGCTCAGCGGCCGGCTGTTGAAGGCCTGGATATTTCTCACACCGATATTCGCAAGCAGCTTGTAACGGTTTTCCATTTCGTTCACGACCCAGTGGAGCGTGTGCGCCGCCTTTTTCACATTGGTGACGACAGGCGTCAGCATGTGCGGGACCTTGTTGTAGACGGCGAGTTCCACCATCTTCGGATCGATCATGACAAGTTTCAGCTGGTCGGGTGTGCAGTAATAAAGAAGGCCTGTGATTATCGAATTCATACAGACGCTCTTCCCCGAGCCTGTCGTGCCGGCGATCAGGATGTGCGGCATATGAGTGAGGTCGGCGATAAGCGTCTTGCCGCTTGTATCTTTACCGAGAACCAGAGGGAGTTCGAATTTTCTCGATTTGAAAACGTGGGAATCGACGAGTTCACGGAGCGAGACGATGCTCGACACCGAATTCGGCACTTCGATACCGATCGCGGACTTACCGGGAATCGGAACGATGAGGCGGACGCTCGCGGCTTTGAGCGCAAGCGCGATGTCGTCGGCTAGCGTCACGATCGAATTCACCTTTACGCCAGGCGCGGGCATAAGTTCGTAACGGGTGATCACGGGACCCTGTTCAACCTCGACGACCTTGACCGCGATCCCGAACCTGGAAAGAGTTTCCTCGAGGATACGCGAGTTGCCCTGAAGATCGTCGCTTTTACCTGCGGCGCTGGGCTGCGGTTTATTCAGCAGATCGATCGCCGGCAATTCAAAAGGGATCTGCCGGACGGGCTTCGACGATATGACTCCATCGTGATGGCCTTCGTCTTCATCTTCCGAAGAAGGTCTTTGACGGAAAGCTGCGGGCGGTATCGGGACGGGCACGGGAGCCGCTTTCATCGGAACATCTGATTTGCCGGCTTCTTTTTTCTTTGGCTGATTTTTGTCACCCGCCTCGGTTTCTTCGTCGGGAAGATCAGGGCGGTATTTTTTTACTTTCAACGGAAAATCGGGCAATTCGGATGAGTCAGTGGTTTTAGGGAGAGCGCCCTTCAGGACTGGCGGCAAAAACGCGCCCTCTTTTTTTTCCTTCTTTTCTTTTGCCTTGGGTTTCAGGCCCTGAAAAAGTGAGGACGCCTCATGCCGGATAACGGCAATGCCCGAAAAAAATGACTGAAACGCGTTTCGGATTCTGGTCAACGTTCCGCGGATCAGCGGATAGATAAGAAAGTCGGTCGCGAGCAAAAGTGAAAGCAGAAGGCTGGAACCTGCGAGAATATGACTCCCGACGACGCCAAAGTACCGCAGCAGGTGATTGCCTGCGATATAGCCCACGACTCCCGCCTGGTTGAAACGGGTCGCCTCATCGGCGGAAAGGGCGATAAGCGTCGACGTTGAAAAAAGGGCGACCGTGAGCCCCATGTATTTATAGATCTTTTTTTCGGGAACTCTCTGAGTGAAAAAACATCCGGCCCAGAGGAGAAAAAGTCCGGGGAGAAGATAGGCGCTCGCACCGAAGGTCAGGAGCAGGCCGAACGCGACATGGGCCCCTGTAACGCCGGTGTAGTTCTTAACGGGAGAATAAGGATTGGAGGTAAAAAAAGAAATGTCTTCAGGCTCATAAAAAAAGAGCGCTGCCAGGGTGAAGAGCCCGAGCAGGAGAAACAACACGCCCCAGATTTCGTTGATTCTTTCTTTACGCATGATGGATAAAGACAGGTGTTTAAGGAGCAGGATTTGCCGGCCAGAACGGAGGGGATGCCGATCTCCGGAGAGCCCATCCTGAGTCCGTTGTTAAGCGATTACGGACTAAATTCCGGTATGTCCAAACCCGCCGCTTCCGCGCGCGGTGACATTGAGAGTATCGGCCGCGACCAGCCGGGTCTTAACCACTTTGGCGATGACCATCTGGGCAATTCTCATCCCTCTTGTGATCGTGAAGGAATCTTTCCCGTGATTGATAACGATCACCCTGAGTTCGCCGCGGTAATCGGCATCTATCGTTCCGGGAGAATTGAGAAGGGTCACGCCATGCCTGGCCGCAAGCCCGCTTCGAGGGCGGACCTGGGCTTCATGGCCTGCAGGAAGTTCGATAGAGAGGCCGGTCGGCACGAGCTGCCACTCCCCATGTCTCAAGATGATATCCTGATCACAGGCGGCGACAAGATCAAATCCGCTCGCGTGTTCCGATTGATACCGGGGAAGTTCGAGCCCCTGAAAATTCGGATGCGTCTGGATACGGATCTCGAGCTCCGTCATGGCTTAACGGCGGCGAGGGCCCCGGTCACGTCCGCCTGCGCTCCTGGGAGCGCTGGGAGAAATGGTGTCACGCTTGACGTCGGGGCCGAGGGGAGGAAGACCTCCTTCTTTCGCCTGCTTGATGCTGAGACTGATTTTGCCGTTCTCGGTCCCTACGACCTTGACCGGAACAACATCTCCTACGCGAACGTATTCGGTAACATCCTTCACGTAGCCTTCCGAAACTTCCGAAACGTGGCAGAGACCTTCCTGCCCGGGAAGAATTTCAATGAAAGCTCCAAAGGCCATAAGCTTCTTCACAGTACCTTCGTACACGGCGCCGATTTCAGCTTCGGCACAGATGCCCCGGATTCTGGCAAGAGCTGCTTCGGATGCGACGGCATCCGTCGAGGCGATCATGACAAGACCGCTGTCGTCGATGTCAATTTTCACGCCGGTTTCTTCACAGATCGAGCGGATCATTTTGCCGCCGGGGCCGATGAGGGCGCCGATCTTATCGGGATTGATATTCAACGCCGTAATGCGGGGCGCGTACATCGAAAGCTCGGATCTGGGAGCGGCAATCGACTGCTCGATAATGTCGAGAATTTTAAAACGCGCTTCCTTCGCCTGGTCAAACGATTCACGGAGAATATCCTCGGTAATACCGCAGATCTTAAGGTCCATCTGGATCGCCGTGATACCTTCACGCGTGCCCGCTACTTTGAAATCCATGTCGCCGAGATGATCTTCGATGCCGGCGATGTCCGTCAGCACTTTGCCGCGGTGTCCTTCCTTCGTAATGAGACCGATCGCGATACCCGCGACCGGCGCCTTCAAGGGAACACCCGCGTCCATGAGCGCAAGCGTGCCGCCGCAGACGGAAGCCATCGAGCTCGAACCGTTTGACTCCATGATATCGGAGACGATGCGGACGACGTACGGAAACGTTTCGTTATCAGGCATGACGCCGAGAAGAGCGCGTTCCGCCAAGGCTCCGTGGCCGATTTCGCGGCGGCCAGTGCCGCCGAAACGGCCCACTTCACCAACCGAGTAAGGCGGAAAATTATAGTGGAGCATGAAACGTTTTCTAATATCGCCTTCGAGCGCATCGATTCTCTGCTCATCGTCGCCCGTCCCCAGCGTCGTGACGCAAAGGCTCTGGGTCTGACCACGCGTAAAGATGGACGAACCGTGCGTGCGGGGAAGAACGCCGACTTCGCAGGTAATCTCGCGAATTTCCCGGGCCGAGCGACCGTCGGGGCGCTTGTTTTCATTGAGGATCATGTCGCGGACGTATTCTTTTTCCGTCTTCTCGAAAGCGGCTTTCACGGCTTTCGCGTCAAAACCATCGGCTTTCGCGTCAAAGGAACCAAGAACTTTTTCTTCATAGAGACGGCCTGTTGCGGCTTCACGTTCTTCTTTTGAGCCTTTGGAGAATACTTCGGCGAATCCGGCGCGCGCGATAGAAGAGACTTTATCCGCAATAGCGCTGGAAACTTCTTTTTTTACCATCTCGCGCTTTTTCTTGCCCGCTTTCTTGCGGAGTTCGTCCTGAAGTTCGCATATTTCGCGGATGAACTTGTGTCCGTAGAGAAGAGCCTCGATGCACTTTTCTTCAGGAATCTGATTGGCGCCGGCTTCGATCATGACGATCTTGTCGCGCGTTCCGGCTGCGATGATGTCGAGATCGCTCTTTGCGAGTTCTTCGAGAGTCGGGTTGATGATGAACGCTCCTTCAACGAGACCCACGCGCACGGCGCCGATAGGTTCTGTGAACGGAATGTCAGAAACAATGAGAGCGGCAGAGGCCGAGATCATAGCAATAATGTCAGCGGGATTCTGCAGATCCGACGAAAGCACGGTCGCGATAATCTGCGTTTCGTTGAGATAATCTTTATTGAAAGCGGAGCGGATAGGACGGTCAATGAGACGAGAGGAAAGAGTTTCTTTTTCCGTGGGACGGCCTTCACGTTTGAAATAACCGCCGGGGATCTTGCCCGCAGCGTACGCTTTTTCGCGGTAATCCACCGTCAACGGGAAGAAGTCTTTTGATTCATCAGGCTGATAATTGGAAACGGCGGTTCCGAGAACAACGGTGTCGCCGATCTGGACTGTTACCGCGCCATGCGACTGCTTGGCCATACGGCCGGTTTCGAGAGTAATTTCTTTGTCGCCGATCAGGCGGGAAACTCTTGTTATGCTCATAGCATCATCCTTAGATTAGAAGATTACGGAGGGAAAGATTATTTTCTGAGTTCCAACCGCTTAATAAGCTCTTGGTATTTTTCCTGGCTGTGCTTGCGGACATAAGCCAAGAGCTTTTTGCGCTGGCTGACCATCTTGATAAGTCCGTAACGAGAATGATGATCTTTGATGTGGGCCTCGAAATGAGGGGTGAGCCCGTTGATGCGCTCCGTAAGCATGGCGATCTGAACTTCTGGGGAACCCGTATCCTTCTCGGTCTGCTTGTAATCTTTGATAACTTTGGTCTTTGTCTCTTTAGTCAGTGCCATAAATCTGTCTAACTCCTTAGGGTCTGTTTTCGCTTATCCTAGTGACCGGGCAGTATACTTTTCCGAGGCCTGTCTGTAAAGAATTCTTTCTGGTGGTGTGAAAACTTCTTCTCAGGGAAATCCGCTAGGCCTCGGCCATACCCTGAAATAAACGGCGCGCTTGCTCGATATCCTGAGAAATTTGTGTTTTCAGGGCTGCGGCGGAGGAAAAAGCCGTTTCGCCTCGAATTCTGGGGTAAAAAGAGATCTCAAACGTCTGGCCATAAATAGTTTCCGAAAAATCGAAGATAAAGACTTCAGGGACCGCTTCAGTCTGGCTTTCCTGAAAAGTCGGACGGTAACCGTAGTTCAGAATACCTTGTAACCGGGGGCCCAAAGTGGAGCTGAATCCAGTTCCCTTGCCGCCGGGTTCTGTTTCTTTTCGAATCTCAACTCTATTCAGAATAACGGGATAAACTCCAAAAGGAGGCATGATTTCGTTCTCTATTTCAAAATTCGCGGTCGGAAACCCGATTTTTGCTCCCCTGCCCGCGCCCCGGACCACTTTTGCCAAGATGCTGAAAGGCCGCGCAAGACAAATCTGCGCTTCTTCGAGACGTCCTTCATGGATAAGGGCGCGTATCCGGGAGCTGGAAACAAGGCCGCCGCCGGTTGAAACCGGAACCTGTTCTTCATAATAGAAACCGTGGCGGGCAGAGAGGGTTTTCATCATGTTCGAATCGCCTTTCCGTTCTCTGCCAAAACGGGCATTGTAACCAAGATAAAGTTCCTGAACCTTCAACATCCCGTAGAGCCACTGCTCGACGAAATCCTCGGGTTCCATCCGTGAGAAGTCAGGCGTAAAGGGGATCAGAAAACAAAGATCGAGCCCGAGTCTCTCGAAAAGAGCGAGCTTGTGATTTACCGAAGTGAGAAGCGGGGGTTTCGAGCTGGGATGAAGAATATGCTGGGGATGCTGACGAAAGGTAAGAACCGCACTCGTTCCATTCTTCGCCCGCGCCCGCCGAACTACTTTTTCAAGCAGCTGCTGATGGCCGGCGTGAAGACCGTCGAAATTCCCAATCGCAAGAATCAGCGGAGCGGCTGAAGACTCGAAGTCAGCAACGTCATCGAGAATTCGCATAATCAGCGATCGTCTGCATGGAAAGTACCTGCTCAAAAAGCCGGGCGGTTTCCATGGTGCGCATGTCTTCGATGGTGATGCTCGCCGCGAGATCAAGATTTCCGCTCTTCACGCGTCTGAGTTCGTGCAATGTCGCACAGCTTCCGAGGGTCTTGCCGAGATCATGAACGAGGGTCCGCACGTAGGTACCCTTCGAAACGCAGGTGCTGAAATGAACGTGAGCGCCTTCTTTTTTCTGAAAATCGAAATTATGGACGACGACTTCCCTGCCCTCGCGCGGGACTTCCTGGCCTTTGCGCGCAAGTTTATAAAGCCTCACGCCTTTGTGCTTGAGTGCGGACACCATCGGCGGAACCTGAATGATATTGCCGGTAAACTCCTTGGCCTTTTCACGGATGTTCTCGAGGGTAATATCCTGCCACGGCATTTCACTCGTAGTGGTTCCCATGCGGTCGTGAGAATCGGTCGCGATACCGAGCTGCATCACGCCTTCATAGACTTTGTCGGAGCACATGAGCTGACTCTGGATTTTCGTCGCTTTCCCCAGCAAAAGGACGAGGAGTCCCGTCGCCATGGGGTCGAGAGTACCAGCGTGTCCCACTTTTTTGATGTTAAATGTCTTCCGGGCAAAAGCACAGACGTCGTGGGATGTCCAGTCCGATGGCTTATTCACCAGAAGCACGCCGTCGATCAACGTTTCTTTTCGTTTCATCACGGCCTTTTTACAAAGAAAATTTACTGCGGATGAGATTGACGATCTGCTCTTCGGCATTTTTCAGGCTTGTACGCATGATGCAGCCGGCGGCTTTTTTGTGGCCGCCGCCGTTAAAGTGTGTTGCGAGCTTGTTCACATCGTACGCGCCGCTGGAACGAAAGGAAACTCGTACGGTGTTGTCGCCCAGTTCGGTCAGAAAAAATGAAACCTTCGCGTCTTTCAAATATCTGAGGAAATCGATGAAGCCTTCCGTGTCTTCATAGCTGGCGCCGGATTGGGTAAGATCTTCGCGTTGCATGCAGGCCCAGGCAATCGCACCGTGAGCGGCCGTCTTGATGCGGCTGAAGAGACGGCCATAAAGGTTCATCATTTTAAGAGTGTAGGTGCCGTGCAGTTCATTGTTGATCTTCTCGATGTCGATGCCGGAACGGATAAGTTCCGCCGCCATCAGATGGCTTTGAGCCGAGGTATTGCTGTATTTGAACGAACCTGTGTCCGTAGAAAGTGCAATATAAAGATTTTTGGCTTCATCCTTGTTCGGCTTGAGGCCGCACTGCTTGAATATATCGTAAACGACCTCTCCCGTGGCGGCCGCTTCGGGACGGACATAGTTGTAATGGCCGAACTGCGTATTACTCACGTGATGATCAATGTTGAAAATGACAGTATCGTCTTTGATGAGGCTGCGCACTCCGCCGATCCGCTCGAGCGTCGGACAATCGGTGAGGACGATCGCGTCGAACTTCGGGGCGAGACCATTAAGATCCGCGAGTTTCCGCCATCTTTTACTGGATAGACAAGGGAGCCGTTCCGGAAAAGAATCATGCGCGAGGACGTAGGTCTTTTTGCCAAGCCTGCGAAGGAGAGAGTCCATGGCAAGCAGGCTCCCGATAGCGTCCCCTTCAGGGAGTACATGACACGTCAGCAAAAATCGTTGGTGTTTTTTTAAAGCAATGACGAGCGCCTTGAGGTCCGCTGCGCCGTTCGATTTGGCCGGCCGGACTGGGGCCTTGGAAGATCGCTTAATCTTCCCTGTCATGAGGGCTTTCGGTTTTGATTTTTCGAAGGATACTGTCAATTTCCATTCCTTTATTGATCGACTCGTCCAGTTTAAAAATAAGCTTCGGCGTGTTTCTAAGCTTCAAGACAGTTCCGATTTCTCTTTGAAGAAAACCCGCGGCTCGGTCGAGAGCGATCTGAGACTTTTGCTTTGCCTCGCTGTCGCCCATCACGCTAAAAAAAACGCAGGCAGATCTCAAGTCCGGGGATACGTCCACTGAGGTAACCGTGACAAAACCAAGCCGGGGATCTTTCAGTCTGAAAAGAATCAGATTGCTGAGCTCCATCTGGATAAGATGGCCTACCCGGTCGGTCCGCTTTCCTTGCATACTGCCTCCATCTTAAATATATGGGCTGGAGAAATGCATTACGGGCAAAAAACGGCTTGCCTATCTTAGCTTGGTCGCCGTCTTTTCAATGCGGTAGGATTCAATAATATCCCCTTCATGGATGTCGTCGTGGCCGTTGAGGGAGATTCCGCATTCATAGCCCTCGTTCACTTCGCGCACATCATCTTTGAAACGCTTAAGAGCTGCGACCTTGCCCTCAAAAACGATGATGTTATCCCGTATCAATCTGACGGGATTATTCCGCATGACCTTACCCTTGATGCACATGCCGCCGCCAATATTTCCGACCTTGGAAGACTTAAAGAGTTTCCGGATCTCAATGCGGCCGTCGATGACTTCTGCTTCAGTAGGGGTGAGCAAACCTTCCATCGCGAGCCGTATGTTTTCGACGGCGTCGTAAATGATGTTGTAATACTCTATATCCACGCCTTCTTTTTTGCTGATCAGCTCGGCCTTCACATCGGCCTTGACGTGAAACCCGATGATGATGGCATCAGAAGCAGCGGCAAGCATAACGTCGGATTCGTTGATACCGCCAACCCCGCCGTGGATGACTCGCACGTGGCATTGATCGTTACTGACCTTCTGAAAAGAATTAGCGAGCGCTTCTATGGAGCCCTGCACGTCAGCCTTGATAATAAGTTTGAGTTCCTTGAAATTGCCTTCGGAAATTCTTTCGTACAAGTTCTCGAGGGAAAGATGTTTGGAAGCGCCGCTTATTTCGCGCTCGCGCTTTTCGAGAACGCGGCGTTCGGTGATCAGGCGGGCCTTTTTTTCGTCTTCGGCGACGATGAATGTCTCACCAGCTTCGGGAACCCCATTCAGTCCGCTCAGCTGCACGGCAAAAGAAGGGCCGGCCTCACGGATCGTTTTTCCTATATCCGTTTTCAAGGAGCGCACGCGTCCGATAAAAGTCCCGCAGACAACAACGTCGCCGACTCTTAGAGTTCCTCTTTGCACGATGACCGTAGAAACGGGCCCCGACCCCTTGGAGATATGCGCTTCGATGACCGTACCGCTGGCGAGGCTATCGGGGTTTGCTTTGAGATCGAGGACTTCTGACTCGAGCAGCAGCATTTCCAGAAGTTCTTCAAGTCCTTTGCCGGTCTTGGCGGACACTTGAAGGCAGATGGTCTTCCCTCCCCACTCTTCCGGCATGAGGTCGTACTTCTGAAGTTCGCCCATTACTTTATCCGGGTTCGCGCTCGGGAGATCGCACTTATTAATGGCCACGACAATCGGACACCCGGCTTCGCGCGCGTGGTCGATCGCTTCCACAGTCTGCGGCATGACGCCGTCATCGGCGGCCACGACAAGAACGACAACATCCGTAATATTGGCTCCGCGCGCTCTCATTGCAGTGAAAGCTTCGTGGCCGGGAGTATCAAGAAAAGTAACAGCACCTTTACCGGGAAGTGAAACGTTATAAGCGCCGATGTGCTGGGTAATGGCGCCTTTCTCGCTGCTTACGACATTCGTCTTTCGGATCGCGTCAAGAAGACTGGTTTTACCGTGATCGACGTGGCCCATCATTGTGACCACGGGAGCGCGATGTTTCAACTTTGCGGGATCTTCGGCCGTGAAGCGATACCCCTCAATGACCTCTTTGACAACTTCGATCGGGATGCCCAGCTTTTCAGTCAGAGCCATACCAATTTCATCATTAAGCAGCTGGTTGACATTGGCAAAAATCCCCATAGTCATAAGCTCTTTGATCAAAGAGGGGACGGAAATTTTCAAATGCGCGGCAAGATTACCGACTGTAATAGGAAATTGAATTTTGAGCGCGCCCTTCTGGCCCGTTTCGGGAGCCGCGTCGGCTTCCGCGACAGCCTGCTCACCAGAAGGCTGTGGGCCTGTCTCTTCATGGCCTTCGGAAGCGGCCGATTTCTCTTTACCCGCCTTTGAAGCTTTATCAGCAGGAGCTGATTCAGGCGCGGCATTTCCCTTAACGGTATCGATCTTTCCCTGAATCAGCATGAGAAGGTCTACATCCACAACGGCCATATGGTTTTTTACATCGCCGCCGAGTTCGCGGATACGTCCCAGCAGGTCTTTGCTCGTGAGACCCAGTTCTTTGGCTAACTCATGTACTCTCATGATGATTCACTTTCTTGATTTGGTTCAGGCGCAAATTTGACCGGCCAGATATAAAGTTAATTACTTTTGATTAGAAGGCTGATATCGCGCTGGCGGCTCGGGTTCTTACTGTGTTACCGCGAAAGGCGTCTGGCGGGGGGAAAGCTCAAGTGTCCTCCAGAAAGCCTAGTCGCCCTTTTCGAGTATGGCTTTGTGGGCCGCACGTATAATTTCGTCAGCTTTTTCGTCGCTGATGCCAGGAATTTTCTTAAGATCTTCCGGCGTTGTTTTTAATATGTCTTTCAGCGAAAGAATTCCCGCAGTTTTAAGGAGAGCTTCGGTCTCGGGATCGACTCCGTTCAAAGAACCCAGAGGAATCTTCTGATGAACGCTTCGAACATCCAGATTCCAGCCGATCAGTTTGGAGGCAAGCCGAACGTTCTGCCCTTTCTTCCCAATAGCCAGAGAAAGCTGGTCATCCTGAACAAGCACCTCGGCCGAGCGGGCTTCGCGATGCAGCTTGATTTCAGCCAGTTCCGCAGGAGCCATAGAATTTTTGATGTAGCTTTCGATATCATCACTGAAACGAATAATGTCGATTTTCTCACCGCCGAGTTCGCGAACAATATTCTTAACTCTCTGCCCGCGTACACCGACGCAGGAACCGACGCAATCGATCTTATCGTCATTGGAGTGAACGGCGATCTTGGTACGGGACCCTGCTTCACGGGCCGCGGCACGTATTTCCACAATCCCGTCGTGGATCTCGGGCACTTCGAGTTGGAAGAGACGCTTCACGAGTCCTTCATGCGCACGCGAAAGAATGATTTCAGGGCCCTTTGGAGCTTTTTTGACTTCCAGCACATATGCACGAATCAGATTACCCTGTGCAAATTCATCCACGGGAGACTGTTCTCTGGCGGGTAGAATTCCTTCGGCCTTGCCAAAATCGACGATAATTGCTTTCTTTTCGATCCTGTGAACCGTTCCGGATACGATATCTCCCACTCGGGCCTGGAAATCGTCAAAAATGGAATCTCTCTCCGCTTCTCGAATTTTCTGGATAATAACCTGTTTGGCGGTTTGAGCGGCAATACGGCCGAAAGCGGTGTCGTGGATCTCCTTTCCTTCATTAAAAAGTCTAATTTTGTAGGTATCGGCATCAATATCGATAGCAACATCACTCAAATTAGGATAAGTCTTGCGGCAGGCAGAAACGAGAGCCAGCTTAAGGGCTTCAAGGAGAACCTCCTTACGAACACCCTTCTCTTTTTCAATGTATTCCAGAGAGGTCAATAAATCCTGATTCACTATGGCTTCCTTTGCGCGAAAAAGTTCCCAAAAATAAAAAAGTGGGCTTTTCTTGGCCCACTTGTCACACCCTTTCAGAATGGGAGCATATGATACGGTATGCGATAGAGGTTTGTCAACCGACCTTCCGAGCTGGATTAGAACGTCTAAAGCGCATTTCGCTTAAGGCCTCATTACAAATCTATGTAAATACAAGTGGAACTCAGCGGCAAAATACTTTACTATACTCGGAATGCTGCGAGACATTTTATATACAAAAATCAGCTAAAAGGAAGGTCTCTAAGCCTTGTCCCAATCTACGGTTAATCCGTCCGCTTTAACCAATCGCCCCCAGCTGGTGAACTCGAAATACATTCTGCATGCAAAGCTCCCGAAGTATGCGGTTACCCTGCAAAACATTAACTGGATTCCTGCCGCATTCATTATAGGCGTACATGTCGCGGCCTTGGCCGGTTTCTTTACTTTTACCTGGCCAGCCCTCGCTCTATGTATAGTGATGCATTGGGTCACAGGGGGGTTGGGGATTACCTTTACCTATCATCGCCTTCTTACCCATAAGAGCTTTGAAGTCCCTAGGCCGCTTAAATACGTTCTCGCAGTGATAGCTTGTCTTGCTTGTCAGGGAGGACCTGTTTCCTGGGTGGGAGCGCATCGACTGCATCATACCAAATCGGATTTAGAAGGTGACCCACACACTCCCCTCAACGGATTTTTTTGGTCCCATATGGGCTGGTGTCTCACGAAAAACGAAATCCTGGATAATTTTGCCGTGTACTCCAAGCACGCACCTGATCTCGCGAAAGACCCTGTTATGGTACTCATAGACAAACTTCATATTGTTCCTACGATTATTCTTTCGGCCCTTTTTTATGCGTGGGGCGGCTGGAGTTTTGTCGTATGGGGAATTTTCGTCAGACTCGTGCTTGTATGGCACTGTACGTGGTTCGTTAATTCAGCTGCCCATGTCTGGGGTTACAAAACCTACGATAGTAAGGATGATTCGCGGAATTTATGGTGGGTAGCTCTTGTGACCTACGGCGAAGGTTGGCATAACAATCATCATGCGTTCCAGCACTCAGCGCGCCATGGGCTTAAGTGGTGGGAAGTCGACACGACCTATTTTGCGATCCGTTTATTCAAGATGCTTGGGCTTGCATCCAATATCAAATTACCTGCCAGGGATCTTCTTGCGAAGAAATTAGGGGCCGCTTCCAACAGCTGATGACGGGCTGGGCTCATCCCGTTCCTCTTGCATTTTGATCTCGTCATCTTATATAATTCCGCCTTGTTTTCCCCACACGTGCGGGCATAGCATAATGGTAATGTCCTAGCCTTCCAAGCTAGTCATGCGGGTTCGATTCCCGCTGCCCGCTCCAAAGATCTCAGGAAATAAGGTCTTTTAAAGCGGCCAAGCTCATCTTTTTTACGGTTTCGGCGAGAATAATTTTTCCAAGTGCATCCAGACCCAGAACTTCCGTATAGGTTGATCTTAAAATGTCTAGGTCGTATTCTTTTTTCACCGGAGGTTCAGAAGTCATATCTGTATATGAACCGCGTCGCATGCTCAGAACAAGTTTTTCGATTTTTAAATCCGGTTTAAAACGCTCCAAAGCCGTTTCTTCCTTCTTCTCCTCGCGAAAAATCTTAAGTCCGTAAAGATTGAAGCCATTGCCGGGTGCCCGTAAGGCCCGCACGTCCTGAATATCCATATCCAGTAAAGGGATAACCAACTGCCCGCCTAGAAGTCCTGAGGGTTTCAAGTCGAGAAATATCTGCGTGATCAGCAGCATGTCGCCGTCGGGAAAAACGAGCGGATTGCGGATAACGATATTCTTAATTTTTGCCTGAGCGTTCACAAAATCGATGCGCGCCTCCCCGATGCTGACTTCGGTCCCGAGCCGGTGCTGCAGATAAAGCGAAAGGCCCCATTTCAGGCCGTAACTCCTCAAAAATAAGAGAACGAGAAAAACCGTTATTCCGAATTTTATTAACCGCCAGATCAATCCCATATCCTACCCAATGTTTTCTATATATATCTTCATTTTTGTTGAGATCCTTGAGAATCGACCGTCGGTATTTTTGAGATTCAGGGTTCGTGCGTGAAAAAGCACGATCTCATTATTAAGATTTGTGACCGATTTTTAAAAGCCGCATTACCCGAGTTTTTTGTCGTTGACATTTCAAAGCGGTTTCAAGATAATATGAAACTCTAATATTTTGTAAGCGGTTGAAATCATTGAAGTTCTGTTTTTGTTTTGATCGTCCAGGGAGGATCAAAATAAATTTTTGTTTTTTTGGGGTTTTGTGGCAAAAAAAGATGATCCTGCAGGAAATCTGTGGATAATGGGTCTTGCGCTCACGCTCCCTATGATTTTGTTGAGCGGGCCTCTTTCCGGTTATCTGATTAGTTACTGGTTAATCCGCAACTTTGGCTTTCCGGCCTATCTGACGCCCGTTTTGATGGGGCTAGGACTCTTTGGCTCTGGCATTCAGTGCTATGGCCTCATTAGGAAGCTCAACCAGTCCAACAAGAATTGATTTTTTATGGATGAACATACAGCGGCAAATGCAGCAACTCACCCGGCAGCCCATGCTGCGGCACACGGAGCCGAGCATGCCCCGCACGAGCTGCCTAATATTTTTGGTTTGCTTCATAAAGTCTTTCCCGAATCACCGCTTACCCAATTTCTTCATCAATGGGAAACTGTCATCTTTACCCTGCTTGCCGCGGCCATCATTACCTTGATTTTTGGCGTGGCCGGCAAACGAAGGGAAATGATTCCTTCCGGACTTCAAAATTTTTGTGAGGCCCTCACAGAGGGTCTTTCAGGCCTCGTGACGGGCCTTCTCGGTCATCACGGACCCAAGCATTTCCCCTTTCTCGCGACAATCTTTGTTTATCTTCTTCTTATGAACTGGACCGGCATTGTCCCTTTTATGAAATCCCCCACGTCCATGTGGAGCACGACGCTTGCGATCGGTCTCACGACGATGATCTATGTGCAATATCACGGGATCAAGGAGCAGGGGTTTGTTCGTTACGTCAAGCACATGGCGGGCAATCCGCAAAATATGATCGGCCTTTTTTTGATTCCGCTGATGCTGCCGATCAATTTCATTCTGGAACTTCTGGCGATGCCGTTCAGTTTGTCGCTCCGTCTTTTCGCCAACGTTTCGAGCGAAGACCGGCTGCTCTTTAATTTCGCTGGAATCGGACTGAACTCTCCTTTTTACATTGGCTTTGTGTTTCAACTTTTTGGCAATATGCTGGCGATTCTTTTCAGCGTCATTCAAGCCTTTGTCTTTATGCTTTTGACGACCGTCTATCTGTCGTTGATATTGCCTCACGATGATCATCACGAAGAAACCCCAGAAGGGGGAGAAGGCGAGCCTCTTGCTCCCGGTCCCCTTAATATTTCCACCAACCCAAAAGGAGTTCATTAAATGGAACCTAATACAGCACTCGCTTTTTCACTTCCCATCGGTCTGGCTATCGCCGCCCATGGTTCTTCTCTTGGTCTCGGTAATGCCGTAGCCGCGGCAATGGACGCGACGGCGCGTCAGCCCGAAGCCTCCAAGACGATTCTCGTCAACATGATGGCAGGCTGCGCCCTGATCGAAGCGTGTACGCTTTATGCGCTCGTCTTCGGTTTTTCATTAATGGGGAAAATCTAAAAACAAGGCTGACGATATGGAGTTTTTCCGAGCTAACATCATTCCGGGCGAATTGATCGTACAGATCATCGCGTTCATTCTCGTTTTTCTTTTCATGAAGAAATTCGCATGGAAGCCTCTGCTGGAAACGATGGAAGACCGGCGCGAGCGCATCCGCAAAGAACTTGCTGATATCGAGCAGGCCAAAAAAGATATCGAAACCTTGAAAGCCGAATACGCTGTCCGGCTTCAGGGTATCGAAGACACGGCGAGGGCAAAGGTACAGGAAGCTCTCGACGAAGGCCGCAGGGTGTCGCGCGAGATCCAGGAGAAAGCCCGTCAGGAATCACAGGCCGCTTTTGAAAAGGGTAAGGAAAACCTCGCGATGGAAATAGTCAAGGCGAGAACCGAACTCCGGCGTGAGATTGCTAACCTCGCGGTAGACGTGGCCGAGCGCGTTCTCGACGAAAAACTTTCCGATGACAAGAAACAGAGCGAGAAGATCCTGGAAATTATTCTGCATCTCGAGAAGAACTTATGATCGACCATCGTGCGGTCAGCCGGTATACACTGGCTCTTTTCGCCCTGGCGGAAGAAAGAAAGCTGACCGGAGCCGTGGACAAAGAGCTTCTTCTTGTCCGCGAAATTCTCGACAAGTACCCCGAGGTCACGCAGCTTGTCCGGAATTCGACGGTGGCTTTCGATGAGAAAGCAGACTTTCTGGAGAAGATCTTCCCTTCTTCTCTGAGTCTTCTGACGAGAAATTTTCTGAAGGTTCTCGTGAAGAAGAAACGTTTCGGCGAGACTGGAGCTATTCAGGAAGCTTTTCATCGTTTTTATGAAAAAACTCAAGGCCTTAAAGAAATTATCGCTATTACCCGGTCACCCCTGTCGGCTGATGTGGAAATCAGGCTTCGCCAGGTTCTCGAAAAAAAGTTGAATGCGAAAATCCGCCTGATCTCCGAAACAGATCCCGGCATGATCGGCGGGCTGGTCCTTCGTCTTAGTGGTACGGAAATTAACGCCAGCTTCAAAGAACGTCTTTTTCAGATTCGTCAAAGCTTGATGGCTTAGAAGCCCAGCACCCAACAATCGACTGGGAGGAAATGCATGTTAAAACCTGATGAAGTAGTTCAAACGATTCAAACGGAAATCAAGAAATACGAAAACAAACTCCAGATGGAGTCTGTGGGTTATGTCCTGCAGGTCGGAGACGGTATCGCCCGCGTGTATGGCCTCGATGAAGTCATGGCCGGTGAACTTGTCACTTTTCCCGATCAGACAATGGGTCTGGTTCTGAACCTTGAACCAGACAACGTCGGCGTCGTCATTTTCGGAACCGACAAAAACATTAAAGAGGGCGATCAGGTAAAACGCACGGGCCGCATCGCGGAAGTTCCCGTCGGCAAAGCGCTTCTCGGCCGCGTCGTCAACCCGCTCGGCGAACCACTCGACGGGAAGGGTCCGGTCGTTACGGATAAAAAACGCCCTGTCGAAACGATTCCGCCTTCGGTCATTGAACGCCAGCCCGTCAAGGAACCTCTTCACACCGGTATTAAAGCCATTGACGCCATGATCCCGATCGGACGCGGACAACGCGAGCTCATCATCGGCGACCGGCAGACCGGCAAGACGGCGATTCTTATCGACGCGATTATCAACCAGAAGACCACGGGCGTGAAGTGCATCTATGTCGCTATCGGCCAGAAACTCTCGAGCGTTGTGGCGCTTGCCAAAGTGCTTGAAGAAAACGGCGCGCTCGAATACACGACGATCGTTTGCGCTTCTTCCGACGATCCTGCGCCGCTTCAGTATCTCGCGCCTTACGCCGGCTGCGCCATCGGCGAAGAGTTCATGCACTCGGGCCAGCACGCGCTGATTTGTTACGACGATCTTTCGAAGCACGCTGTCGCATATCGTCAGCTTTCTTTGCTTTTGCAGCGGCCGCCTGGCCGCGAAGCTTATCCGGGCGACGTCTTTTATCTCCACTCGCGTCTTCTGGAGCGGGCGGCCAAGCTCCGCGACGACAAAGGCAGCGGTTCGCTGACAGCCCTTCCGGTTATTGAAACTCAGATGGGCGACGTCTCGGCGTACATTCCGACAAACGTCATCTCGATTACGGACGGGCAGATCTATCTCGAAACCGATCTTTTCTACGCCGGTGTAAGGCCTGCTGTGAACGTAGGGCTTTCCGTATCCCGCGTCGGCGGTAACGCTCAGACGAAGGCGATGAAAAAAGTCTCGGGCCAGCTTCGGCTCGCCCTGGCCCAGTACCGCGAACTCGCTGCTTTCGCCCAATTGTCGACAGATCTCGACAAGGCCACGAAGGACCAGTTGACCCGCGGAGAACGCATGGTAGAAATTTTGAAGCAGGATATTCTCGAGCCGATCCCTTTCGAGCGGCAGGTCGTCGTGATTTATGCCGGAAACGAAGGCCATCTCGACGATGTTCCGAATAACCGCATAAAAGCTTTCGAAAAAGAACTTCTCGCATTCATGGATTCCGACTACATCGATGTCCTCCATGACATCCGTGAGACAAAAGCTATTAGCGATCAGTCCCTCGAGAAGCTAAAACAAGCCATCGCAAAATTCAAAAGCCGGTTTTCCGCGCAATAACGCAATAAAAGGATCAACGGCAGATTTGCACCAGAGCACTTGCGCTGACACTCCTGCAAAACCTGCCGTCGATAAAGCTTATGTCTGGACAGTTACGGGAATTAAAAAATCGCATACGCAGCGTCGAGAACACCAAGAAGATCACGCGCGCGATGGAAATGGTGGCGGCAGCAAAATTGCGGCGCTTCCAGATCCTGATGCTCAACGCCCGGCCCTTTACGGAAAAACTCGAGGAGCAGGTGAGGCGTCTGCATCAGGCGCAGAACGAGGCCGCTGAGAGGGCCCGGAAAGAAGGGGGTGAAGCCGCGCCGCTCCACCCGTTCTTCGAAAAACGAAAGAGCGCAAAAGCCGCGCTCGTCGTCATCACCTCAGACACCGGCCTGGCGGGTTCTTACAATCTCGACCTCATCAATGAAACCTCTGATTTTCTAGCGGATTGGAAAGGTTCAAAACCGCTTCTCATCGGGATCGGCAAAAGCGGCATCGCGGCGCTGAAACGCCAGGGCCATCATTTCGAGAAGACTTATACCGACCTGAGGGCGAGCCGCGTCGAAGAAATACTCGCGGATTTCAAGACTTACCTCGAAGAGTTATTCGTGAGCGGACAGACCGACTCGATCCATATCGTCTACAGCCATTTTCAGACGGTAACTTCGTACGTGAGCCTGGCGGAAAAAATCCTGCCTCTCGAAGAGCCAAAGCAAGAACCTGGCGAGAAAGCCGCAGCGTCAGCGGATTATATTTTCGAACCGAGTCCCGAAGCCATTTTTGAAAAATTGATTCCCTTATATTTTGAAGCAAAAACCCGGATGATTTTTTTAGAAGCGCTCGTTTCGGAGCAGATAGCCCGCATGAGCGCGATGCACCAGGCGACGAAGAATGCAAAAGAGATGATCGAAGCCCTGGTGCTGCAGCGCAATAAAGCGCGCCAGGCCAATATAACGAAAGAAATCATCGAGATTGTTTCGGGCTCTAAAGCGGCTAGAAAATAATTTTGCACCATATCATGCCCGTGTTAATGCGGGCGCCGGCTCTCACAATGAGCAAGCCGCTATCAAATTTAAGAATATTGTGGTTATAAGGAGGTCGTATGGCAGTCGGTAAAATCGTTCAGGTGATGGGCCCAAGCGTAGATATTCAGTTCGATCCCGAAAAACTTCCGCATATTCTCAACGCACTCGAAGTGATTAACCCCGCCACGAAAAGCGTCATGGTTCTTGAAGTGGCCCAGCATATCGGCGACAACACCGTCCGATGCATCGCTCTCGCCTCGACTGAAGGCCTCGTCCGCGGCGTGGAAGCGAGAGACACGGGCGCTCCCATTTCCGTTCCCGTAGGCGACCAGACTCTGGGCCGCATCTTCAACGTTCTCGGGCAGCCTATCGATGAAGCGGGACCGGTCAAGAATCCGAATCAGACCTATCCGATTCACCGTCCGGCGCCTGCTTATACCGACCTCCTTCCCGTCATCTCCACGCTGGAAACGGGCATCAAGGTCGTCGATCTCCTGGCGCCTTATCCGAAAGGCGGCAAAGTCGGCCTTTTCGGCGGCGCCGGTGTCGGTAAAACCGTCATCGTCATGGAGCTCATCCATAACATCGCAACGAGACACGGAGGCGTTTCCGTATTCTGCGGAGTGGGTGAAAGAACCCGTGAAGGAAATGACCTCTGGCTCGAACTCAATGAATCGGGGGTTCATAAAAAAACCGCTCTCGTCTTTGGTCAGATGAACGAACCTCCGGGCTCGCGTCTGCGCGTCGCGCTCTCCGGTCTTGCCATGGCCGAATATTTCCGCGATGAAGCTCATCAGGACGTGCTTCTCTTCGTCGACAACATTTTCCGTTTCACCCAAGCCGGTTCCGAAGTTTCGGCTCTTCTCGGACGCATGCCCTCAGCCGTGGGTTATCAGCCCAATCTTTCGACCGAAATGGCACAGCTTCAGGAAAGAATCGCCTCTACTCGGTCGGGTTCCATTACCTCCGTGCAGGCGATTTACGTTCCCGCCGACGATCTTACGGATCCGGCGCCCGCTACGGCGTTTGCCCACCTGGACGGCGTCACCGTGCTCTCGCGCCAGATCGCTGAACTCGGTATTTATCCGGCCGTCGATCCGCTCGGCTCCACATCCCGTATGCTCGATCCGCGCATCGTAGGCGCGGACCACTATGCCACGGCCCGTGAAGTGCAGAGAATTCTTCAGCGCTATAAAGATCTACGCGATATTATCGCGATTCTGGGCATCAACGAACTCTCGCAGGACGACAAGGAAATCGTCATCAGGGCGCGCAAGCTCGAACGTTTCCTGTCTCAGCCTTTCTCGGTCGCCGAAGCGTTTACCGGCCGTAAAGGCAAATACGTACCCCTTGCTGAAACCATCGAGAGCTTCAAGAGGATTGTCGCGGGCGAATTCGACCATATCGGAGAGCAGCACTTTTATATGTGCGGCGGTATCCAGGACGTCATCGAGAATCATGAAAAGTCGAAGGCAGCGGTAACGGCTTAAAAAGCTGCGAAAGCATGGCAGAATAAAGGCCCGGAACCGAAGTTTGACGGCAATAAGCAGGGCGGGCGTAACATTGACAAAGCGCGTAAACTTATTCATTATAGCGGCTTTATAGTATTCTCCCTTCCCATAAACGCAGTCTTTCATCAGGTTACTTATGGCAGCACCGACATTTGAATTGCAGGTCATCACGCCGCAGGGAATGCCTTACAAAGCCCGAGTGGTCCATACGCGCGTTCCCATCGACGGCGGCTATGTCGGAATTCTTGCCAACCATGCCGCCTATATCGTCTCATCTCTCGGCGGGCGCTTGGACGTGCGTGAAGCGGACGGTGCCGAAAAGACTTTTTCTGTCGGAGCTGGTTTTTTCGAGGTTAATAAAAACCAGGCGATCTTTCTAACGCAGCATTTTACCGGCAGCAATTCCTGAAGTGTCATTTAATGGAATCTCTTTTATTCTATTCTTTTTCCGCCCTTTCTGTCCTTAGCGCTCTCTCGGTGGTCCTTGTCAAAAAGCCCACCCGCGCCCTGCTGTCTCTCGTCGTCACCATGGTGGCTCTTTCGGGTCTTTACCTGCTTCTTGGTGCGTATTTCATCGCAATTGCCCAGATCATTGTTTACGCAGGCGCTGTGCTCGTCCTCTTCCTCTTCGTCATCATGCTTCAAGGCGTCGCGGCGGAAGATATTCCGCTTCTGAAACGCTTTCCGCTCCGCTATATCATTTTGTTCCTCGCTGCCGGCGGGGTTTTCATTGCGCTTCTCACTGTGGTCTTTTCCCGCATTAATTTTCCGGCTCTCAGGGTGCCGGAAGGCACGCTCGAAGCAGTTGGCCGTTCACTCTTTACCGATTTTCTCCTGCCCTTCGAACTGACGGCAGTTCTGCTCCTCCTCAGCGTTTTCGCCGCGGTCGCTCTGGCTAAAAAGGACGACGCGTTATGATCACGGCGGCACATTATCTGATTTTGAGCGGAGTCCTGTTTACGATCGGTCTTCTCGGTCTTTTACTCAGGCGGAACGTCCTTCTGATTCTTCTTTCGATTGAAATCATGCTGAACGCGGCAAACCTGTCACTCGTTGCGGGCTCCGCTTTGCACGGTGAAGTAGACGGACAAGTCACGGCTTTTTTCGTTATGGTCATCGCAGCGGCGGAAGTCACGATCGGCCTCGCCATCGCCGTTCTGCTCTTCCGAAAACAGGATTCGGTCGACACGAATCAAATCACTTTTTTACAGGGATAGAAAACGCGGCTTTACGAATATGCCGCCTGAAAGCATATGCTCACAGCGAGCTGGTTTATTTTTTTCATACCTTTGATTGCGGCAATCCTTATCCCGCTTTTTTTTCACAAGCGGCCCGCGGCGGCTTCGTGGCTTGCGACGGGGGGCGTTTTAATCTGCTTTCTTCTGACTCTCTTTGTCCTGTCCCGTTATCAGAGTTTTTATGACGCTAATCACCATGGCCTCGAGGCTTCTCTCGTCTGGATGCAGATTGGCAGCGTCCCCGTCGAATTTGGGATTTATCTGAATGGCCTCACGCTTTTGATGCTTCTCATCGTGACAGGCGTTGGCTCGCTCGTATTTCTTTTCTCAACTTCTTATATGAAAAGCGATCCCGGCTACAGCCGTTACTTCGCCTGCCTTTCGCTTTTCGTCTTCTCCATGCTGGGAATCGTTCTTTCGAATAACATGATCCAGATCTTTATTTTCTGGGAGCTTGTGGGCTTAAGCTCTTATCTCCTGATCGGATTCTGGTTTGAGAAAGAGGAAGCGAGCACGGCGGGAAAGAAGGCTTTTATCACCACGCGCGTCGGAGACATTGGAATGATGCTGGGAATACTCGCACTTTTCGGTTTTTTCCATGCTCAGGGCCACGGCACTTTCAATTTTGCAAGCATTGAGCAGAATCTTCCCCTGGTCAATATTTCATCCGCTTGGATGACCGCCATTTGTATCGGCCTTTTCCTCGGCGCTGTCGGAAAGTCCGCCCAGGTCCCGCTGCATGTCTGGCTTCCTGACGCGATGGAAGGTCCGACTCCTGTCAGCGCGCTCATTCATGCCGCGACCATGGTGGCTGCCGGTATTTTCCTGCTCGCGCGTCTCCTTTTCATTTTTGAAGCCTCTCCTGACGCCATGGCTGTCATCGCCTGGACAGGCGGTATCACGGCCATGCTTGCCGCCTCAATTGCTCTGGTCCAAAACGACATCAAGAAAATTCTGGCTTATTCCACGCTGAGCCAGCTGGGATACATGGTGCTCGCTCTTGGTCTTGCGAATGCAGAGGCGGGAATGTTTCACCTTACGACCCATGCTTTTTTTAAAGCGCTTCTTTTCCTGGGCGCGGGCTCGCTTATTCACGTTTTCCATACCCAGGACATCCGGCAGATGGGCGTCATGGTTCGTGAAGAAGCAAAGCACGAGGGAAAGGGACGTTTCTATCTTTTCAGCAGGATGCCTGTTACCGCCTGGACTTTCCTGCTCGGAACTTTCGCACTAATGGGCATTCCCCCTCTCAGCGGGTATTTCAGTAAGGAAGAGATCCTTGCCGCCGCATCTAACGGCCCGGCACTGCTTTTCTGGCTGGCGGCGGCGACGGTGTTTCTGACGGCTTTTTATATGGGCCGTCTTGCCACGATCGTTTTTTTTCCAGCCGGCCGCGCATCAGAGGACCGGTCTCATCACCTGCATGAAAACAACTGGCCCATCACTGTGCCCCTTATCATTCTCGCAGTGCTGTCAGCCTTCGGCGGATTTTTTCCCATCAAAGCTTTGGTGCTTGAAGGTCATTCAAGCCACGCCGCCGGTCATCCCTCGTCAGCGGGACTCGCGATCCTTTCGATCTCCCTTGCAGCGGCAGGTTTCCTGGCCGCGTTCCTGCTCTATCGTAACAGGACGATTTCCCTGACTTCGTCGGTTCATTCTTTGCAGGCGCCTGCCAGAGTTCTCGAGAAAAAATATTTCTTTGACGACGCCTACGACGGGTTGATCCAGTGCGGCCAGGAAAAAATCGCCCGCGCCGCCGATAGGATCGAACGCTACGCGGTCGTGGAATGGACCATCAACGGCAGCGGACGCATCGTCCGCTACATAGGAAACATCGTCCGGAAATTGCAAACCGGCGTCATTCAGTTTTATGCCTTTGTCTTTGCAGCCGGAACAACCGTGATCATTTACCTTGTCCTTATTTCGGGAGCCTTAAAATGATCGTCGCGCTGCCCTGGATTTCCCTGCTCGGAGCATTCGTCATGTTATTTATTCCGAAAACAAATCTCTCTGCTCAGAAATGGCTCACGCTCTCCTGCTGCGGGATTTCGGCCTTCATTATTCTTTTTCTTACCCTTCAGTTTGATACCTCGAAAACGGGATACCAGTTTCTGCACCGTTACGATTGGCTTCCCTCACTCGGCATTTCTTATCAGGTAGGACTCGACGGCATTAACCTGACGATGTGCCTGCTTCACGCCCTGGTATCTTTCTCAGGCGCTTTCATCGCCACGAGCGGCGGCGAGAGGCGGAAAGAATACCTCTTTTTTTATCTGATTCTGACGGGCGCACTTTACGGCGTCTTTACGGTCCTCGATATTTTTTTCCTTTATTTCTTCTATGAGACAACCTTGATTCCCATGTTTCCCCTCATCGCGATCTGGGGCGGAAAAAATAAAGGCTACGCTGCGATAAAACTCGCCGTCTTCACCGGCGCGGGCGCTATTCTCGCCCTCGTAGGACTGCTTGCCCTTTATCATTATGCCGGAGCCCAGAGCTTTGACCTCATCCGCATCACCGAAGCGCTCAAAGCCAGACCGCTGCCCCTCTCTATTCAGGCATGGATCGTCCCGCTGCTTTTAGCCGGCTTTGGCGCGCTCTCGTCTTTCTGGCCTCTCCACAGCTGGTCCCCGATTGCTTACGGAGCCGCGCCCACTTCGGCGGCCATGCTCCATGCCGGAGTCAAAGTAGGTCCTTACCTGATTCTCCGCCTCGTCATTCCTTTTTTTCCGGAAGGAATCAGAGAGTGGTCGTTATGGCTCGCGGGGATCGCCTGCGCGGGAATTCTGTATGCGGGCTATGTGGCGATCCGCCAGAGAGACCTCAAATTGATCATCGGTTTTTCGATTGTTTCTCACATGGGTTATGTACTGCTGGGTCTCGCGGGACTTAATGCCGTGACACTTTCAGGCGCGGTGCTCCTTCTCTTCTCTCACGGTGTCGCGACGGCCTGCGCTTTCGGCTTGATCGGACATCTCTCAGATCAGACGGGCACGAACGAAGCCGAAGATTACGGGGGGCTTTCCGCGAGAGCTCCTTTCTGGTCCGTGGCTTTCATCATGGTTTCCATGGCTTCGCTCAGCCTTCCAGGTTTTTCCAATTTTGCTTCAGAGCTCCTGATTTTCATCGGGGCGTGGAATCAATTTCCCTTAGCGGTCGGCCTCGCGGTATTCGGCGTTCTGATCACGGCCGTTTATATCCTGCGGATGGTGCAGAAAGTCTGCTACGGGCCCGTGAATCAAAAGTGGCCTGAGCTCCGCGATCTGCGGACTTTCTATGAAAAACTTCCCTTTATTCTTCTCCTGACGGCCCTGCTGCTCTTCGGTTTCTGGCCCCAGGGACTCCTCCAGTATATTCAACCCGCGGCAGGAGGCCTGTTGTCGTGAACCTCGCCCTCCTGTGTCCCGAATTCTCCGCGCTGTTCGTCCTGCTTGTCCTGATGACCGGTGAAATGTTCAACAAGGATTTTTCACATAAGCGCGCTGCGCCCACAGCCATAGCGGGAGCTGGTTTTGTACTCCTGACGCTTTGCTTCCGTTTCAACGCCCACGGCGAGTCTTTTTCGGGTTCCTTCCGGGCCGACGTATTTTCGCAGTCCATGAAAATCTTTTTTGCCGCGGCCGTCATTCCCGTCATTCAAATGACACGTGTTTTTTTTAAAGACCGGCTGAAGCATCCGGGAGAGTTTGTGCTCGTGCTCTGGAGCGCGCTCATCGGCATGTTTTTCCTCGCCTCGGCGAATGATCTTTTACTTCTCTTTATCTCGCTCGAGATCGTAACGCTTTCTTTTTACATTATGGCTTCTTTCATGAAGAAGGAGCTGTATTCCATTGAAGCCGGCCTCAAGTACCTCATTTTCGGGTCTCTCGCTTCTGCGTTTTTTATATACGGGATCAGCCTGATTTATGCCGCGGCGGGAACCACCTTGTTTGAGGGCGTACGGCAGTTCGCTTCAGCCAATCCGGGCAATCAGCTGGTTCTTCTCGGTCTCGTCCTTATGATCTCGGGCGTGGGTTTTAAAATCGCTTTGGTTCCGTTTCATCTCTGGGTGCCGGACGTCTACGAAGGCGCGCCAACGCCCGGGGTTGCATTTTTATCGGTGGGATCCAAGGCAGCGGGGTTCGTTATCGCCTTAAAGCTTCTTTTTGTTGTATTCGTTTTTTTTGAATCAGGAAGGGAAGCCTTGTTTTCCGTACTCGCCGCGCTGACGATGCTGTATGGCAGCCTTGGCGCTCTCGTTCAAAAAAACATAAAACGTCTTTTCGGTTATTCGAGTATCAGCCATGCGGGCTATCTCGCAATCGGCCTGGCCACGGGAGAAATCACAGGCGTAACGGCGGTCCTTTTTTATCTTATCGCGTACGGCCTGAGCAGTCTCGCGGCTTTTCTCGTGATCTGTATCGCGGGGCGCGCGCTGGAAAGCGACCGCATTGAATCCTACCGGGGACTTGCCGTCCGCTCTCCGTTTTTAGGCGGCGTCCTCTTTATCGCTCTGCTGTCACTGGCAGGAATGCCGCCTTTGGCGGGTTTTTTCGGAAAACTGCTGATACTCCTCGGCGCCGTTCAGGGTGGCTATCTGTGGCTTGCCCTGCTCGGTGCCGCACTCGTTGCCGTCTCGCTTTATTATTATCTGAGTATTGTCAAAATCATGATTGCCGAGGAACCGCTCAATACCTCGCCTATTCATGCTGAATTAAGCTCAAAGATTATTCTCGCCGCCCTGGCAGGAGGAATCATTGTGATGGGCTTCTGGCAGGCGCCTTTTTATACCTTCGCTGAAAACGCCGCGCGCTCGTTTTTTTAATTCTCACTATTTTTTTGGAAATCAGGAAGGGCGGGTTTTGCGCATATTCAATCAGCGCAAAAACGGCCTGTCAGTTTTGGGGAATGCTGGCACGATCAGGGTGAGGATTGAGCAGTTCCGTAATGTCGAGTAGCATCTCTGCGCGGCTGTAAGCGGAAGTGTTGATGATTTTCGTGTCCATCCGGATCGCGTCTTCGGGGCAGGCTTCGACGCAAAAGCCGCAATACACACACTTTCCTAAATCAATATCAAAGCTGGCGGGTCTTTTTTCAATCGTAGGATCCGGGTGTTCTTCCGCCACGATATAAATGCACCGGGCGGGGCAGACCGTCTCGCACATCATGCACGCGACGCAGCGGGGAGAACCGTCGGCTCTCTTCATAAGGCGGTGCCGGGTGCGGGAACGTGAAGGCGACAGGCGCCTGTATTCAGGATACATGATCGTGACCGCCGCCTGGATCCCGCGAAAAAGACCGAACGCATGCATCGTATGGAAAAAAAGATTCCGCCAAAAGTGTCTCGAAGTGATGAGAATGCCGCGGATAATTTCCGGAAAATAAATCTTTTCCCAGAAATTAAGTTCGGGACGTTCAACAACCTTCGTCTTGATCGCCACAGGATGATCCTTCTTAATTAGAGGACTGCTTTGAGAGTGCCTAATATATCGGCTCCCCCTTCAAATTGCAACTTCTAGAGCCCAAAGTGTCAGACTTTGTGGCTGCTTCTTGTCCCCGGCGCATGGGCGGCGGGGACGAGCTGAACGCGGCTGCCGAGATCATTTCGATACCCCTTCATCGCCGGCGGCTTTTTTCCTTCAATTGACGGTTTTGAAAGCTTGGGAGAGCTTAAACAATTATATAACCATCCTTTAGAACATATTTTCAGATTCTCGCAAAGGCGATCTCTAAATAACAAAAAACTCTTTTTTAGAGCATAATGTGCCGATCTAAATGCTATCCTTTTAATAACCATCATGGAACAAATCCAGGAGCGGAATCGTATTGGTCCCGACTTCCTGATTTTTGCCATGTGTGTGTTCCGGTGCCAAATCATCATGAGATTGATTCCTGAAAAAATTCGAGAAATGATTTTTAGGTGTAGGCGTCCTTCTTTGCTGCGCGGTTTATTATCCGTCTCAGCTCTCATGCTGCTTGTCCCGCTTTTTTCAGTTCCGGCTTCGTATGCCAATAATGTAAGCGTATCCAACGTGGAACTGGTCGAGCAGGATTCGACCGCCGATACGATCAAGATCGAATTCGACGTTACCTGGTCCAATGCCTGGTTTGATTCCATCAATCACGATGCCGTCTGGGTCTTTGCCAAGTACTGTACCTCAAGTTGTACTTCCGCAGGCGCGACCTGGACTCACGTCAAGCTGGACACAGGCGGAACGAATCCGACAAATTTTAGCAGAGGGACGAAGGGCTCCGGAAATTTTTCCTCGATTAACATTCTCGTTCCTTCGGATAAAATCGGTGCCATCGTAAGACCTGCCCAGCAGGGCTCGGGCACGCTCGATATCCGCGGCATTCAATTCGTGTGGGATTACGGAACGGACGGCGTCGCAGACGCGACGGTCAGCGCTACAACTACGAGGGTGCGGCTTTACGCGATCGAGATGACCTACATTACGGAAGGCGGGTTTTACGCCGGAGACGGCAGCAATGGCAATGCTGATTACGAAGCTCAATTCGAATACGGTACCGGAACCCAGAACATCATACCGGCCGTGAATTCGGAAAGCGGCATATCCTTCCGGTCGAACAGCACAGATGCCTGGTACTATAATTCAGGAGCGGAATCGGGAGAGGCCGCCGATGGCACAATTTTTGACCTCAGCACGTCATTCCCGAAGGGTTACAAAGCCTTCTATCTCATGAAATACGAATTAGGACAGGGTCAGCTCCGTGACTTTTTGAACAGCCTGACCACGACCCCATTCAACAAACGAATCGCAACGACAACCATCAACAATTACGCGATGACGAACTCAGGAACTGTGACTAGCCGTAGCGGCATCAAATATACCGCAGCGGCTACAGTCGCGGCCGATTTCACGAGCGGCGGCGGAACGGACCAGACCAACGACGGCGAATGGATTGCTGCTAATTACCTCAGCTGGATGGACCTCGCAGCTTACGCCGACTGGGCCGGCCTGCGCCCCATGTCAGAATTAGAATTTGAAAAAACCGCCCGCGGACCGATTTACCCCGTCGACGGAGAACACACCTGGGGCTCAACCTCCCTAACCGAAGCCGCGACTCTTTCTTCAAGCGGGCAAACCGGTGAAATCGTTTCGGAATCAGGCAACGGCCTCGTCAATTACAATAACAGCGGCAACGGCGTCGACGGACCCGCGCGGTCGGGCTTTGCGGCAACTTCTACGACGGGTACCAGAGCCAAGGCGGGCGCGGGATACTACGGCAATATGGAACTTTCCGGTAATTTGTGGGAACAGGTCGTTACGGTCGGCAATGCAACCGGAAGAGGTTTCAGCGGCAGTCACGGGGACGGCGCACTCACCTCCGTGTCATCCTACGAAGGAAATGCTACCAACCTCGACTGGCCAGGCGTCAATACAACAAGCCAGGACCGGGGTATAACGGCTGAGACGGGTTCGGGACTTCGCGGCGGGACTTTCAGCACCGGTGTTGCCGCCTCCTATGAACTCGAGATTTCCAACCGCCATGTGGCAGCGGCGGGACAGGCCACAAGGCTAAACAGCGTCGGCGGACGCCTCGCACGCACCTCTCCGGAATACGATTAAACCCTTCCCTCAGAGATACTCTCAGATTAAGGTTTTTCCATTAAAGCTATTTGTGTTTTGGATTAAACGCAAAATTAATTAAAGCCCCGGCTAACCCAACACTGATAGTCACAGCCAGAATCACGCCCCATTCAACAATCCCCAGCCCCACGGTCCCGAAAATTTTTTGAAGCGGCGATACATAAACGACGGCAAGCTGAAGCAAAATGGAACTCGTAAGCGCCAGGATCAACCAGCGGTTTGAAAAAAGACCGATGTGATACTGCGAGCGGACCATCTGGACTCTCACAAGTTCAAGTGTGACGAGTGTCGTGAATGCCATTGTTTGAGCCAGTTCCGTACTTTGCCGCAGGCCATAATGACAGGCGGCCAGAGTTCCAAGGGCAACCGTGACGCTGATCAAGAGCAGCTGCATACTGAACCGGGAAGAAAGAATCGGCTCGGAAGGGTTTCTTGGTTTGCGGTTCATGGCCTGAGGGTCGACAGGATCCATCCCGAGTGCAATAGCGGGAAATCCATCCGTGACGAGATTCAGCCAAAGCAGCTGGACTGTTGAAAGGACGATGAAGGGATTGCCTTTCAGATCGGTGAATCCCAGGAGCATCCCGAGAAAAATAACCAGGAGTTCCGCGATGTTGGAAGAGAGTAGATAGCTGACAAATTTAATAATGTTGTCGTAAATGCCGCGGCCTTCTTCGACCGAATTCACAATAGAAGCAAAATTGTCATCCGTGATGACCATATCGGAAGCTTCTTTTGTGACATCGGTCCCGGTAATGCCCATCGCAATACCTATATCCGCGGCTTTAATCGCCGGGGCGTCATTCACTCCATCTCCGGTCATTGCCACAATCTCGCCAAGAGATTTCCATGCCCTGATGATTCTCATTTTGTGTTCCGCAGATACCCGCGCATAGACCGTGACCGCACGGACAATTTTTTTCAGCGCAGCCTCACTCATCGTTTCAATTTCAGCGCCGTTAAGACAGAGAGCGCCCGGCTCAATGAGGCCTAGCTCACTAGCGACCGCCATAGCGGTTTGCTTGTGATCGCCCGTAATCATCACCGTTCTAATGCCGGCTTTCTTACACCTGGCAATTGCCTCTTTTGCCTCAGGCCGGGGCGGATCGATCATCGCAATGAGTCCCGCAAAAGTCAGTTTCTCCTCCAACCCGGCATGCACGGTTTCTCCGGCCGCAACATCCCGGTAAGCCAGCGCTAAAACTCTCAAGGCATGGCTTGCAAGCTGTTCATTCGCCTTTGTAATAAGCGCCCGTAATTCTTCAGACGCGGAACAAATGCCTAAGATCACATCGGGAGCTCCTTTTACTAAAAGCCTTGCCTGATTTGCCGTTCCCCGCAGCATGCTCATCCGTTTACGCTCCGAATCAAAAGGGATTTCGCCAAGGAGCGGATATTCAGATTCCAGAGCCTGCTTCTTTAGTCCCGCCTTGCCTGCGGCGGTGAGAATCGCACCTTCTGTGGGATCGCCGGTAATCTGCCACGACCCCTTTGCATCGTCTAAACCAGCGCTGTTGCACAGAACACCAATTTGCAGCGCAAGCGTCAAATCAAAATCATCTTTTACATTAATCTTCGCACCGTTCTTTTGGAATTCACCGGTGGGAGCATAGCCGACTCCCGTAACATGAATTTCTCCTGAAGGCAGCCAAAGACGCGTGACTGTCATTTCATTCTGCGTGAGTGTTCCCGTTTTATCCGTGCAGATAACCGAAGTGCAGCCTAAGGTTTCAACCGACGGCAGACGGCGGATAAGCGCGTTCCGCTTCGCCATTTTCCGGACGCCGAGCGCTAAAGCAACCGTGACGACTGCGGGAAGCCCTTCAGGTATGGCGGCCACGGCAAGACTTAATGAGGTAAGAATCATTTCGATAAGAGACTGGCCTCTGAATAAGCCGAGGACGAAAACAAGGCCAACGGTTCCAAAACAAATCATGACGAGCCGCCGGCCCAATTGTTCCAGTCGAATCTGCAAGGGTGTTTTTTCTTCCGTCCCCTGACTAAGAAGATTGGCTATTTTCCCAAGCTCGGTCGCGAGACCCACGTCCGACACAATCATGTGTCCCTTGCCGCTCGTAATCACCGTCCCCATGAAAACCATGTTTTTCCGGTCGCCTATGGACAATCCGCCTTCCAGCATCTTGGTTTCTTTCCCGATTGGAACGGATTCTCCGGTAAGCGCTGATTCCTGCGCGGACAACTGGGTGGAATCAACGACTCTTCCGTCCGCAGGAATCCGGTCGCCGGCTTCGAGGAGAATGAGATCACCCGGAACAATGAGCGAAGATGAAATCGTCTGGATCTTTCCCTCACGGATAACTTTTGATGTGGGACTTGAAAGTTTTCGCAAGGCCGAAAGTGATTTCTCTGCGCTGTATTCTTGAAAAAAACCAAGCACGGCATTAAGAAGAAGAATGACGAGAATAGCGGAGGCATCAATCCACTCCTTGAGAACTCCCGAGATGACGACAGCCCCGATTAGAACCCACACGATAAGGCTTGAGAACTGACTGAGAAAAAGCCTAAGAGTAGAAACTCTTTTCTGATCGGGTAATTGATTCGGGCCAAACTTTTCCAGACGGCGTTTCGCTTCGTCTTCATTGAGACCTTTTTGGATATCAGTCTGAAGATTGCTGCAGACTTCTTGGATGGATAGATTCCAAAATGAAGCTTTACGATCTGCTGAGGATAAGACAACTGCATTTGTCATGACTTCACGCTTTCCATTTTTTGAGCTTTTTTAAAACCAAAAATCACCTCCCGAGGCTTAATTGCAGGCAGGCTGGTACTTCCTGGAAAAGTATTTGCTCATACATATTATCCTCTTGGATAACTTACTGCTTTGCCTATGCATAAGCAATCCTTCATTTCCTGCGGCAGACCACTCTTAAAATGACTTTCCAGATAGTGCATGGTTCAGTGGGCTTACCAAAATTAAAAGGGTGTTCGCTGCGGAGAAGGCTGAAATTCGGATAACTGTGAGCACCACGGCAGCGGAAAGATCAATAGCATTATCTTGGGCGGCGGAAATGCGGGCTTAAGTGTTCAGAAGAAGATTGAGGCCGAATTTACTGTGAAGGAAAATGCGGAAACGTTCCAGGTCTTCCTGGCAGGTGGATTCGTCAAATACAATACCGCACTGGACTCCGCTCCGGCTGTCGAGGTTCTTTTTCCAGACGGCCGAACCATGGAGCTCGACGGGCTGATCCTGCCCTGGAATATTGATTTTGAGGACCAGAACATCGCTGTTTTCGATCCGGCAGTTGATGACGAGCTTGATACCTCTGTTGGAAATATCGATGCTGTGCGCGTAATTCCAGATGGCTTCTTTTTCTTTGATCCGGTAGTGGACGAGGGTGTTGTATTTATGCCGCGGTTCGCGCCGGTCGCGTTCGCTCGTAGAGGAAAATAAGTTCACGCTAATCGCCCTCCGGGATTCAAATTTTCCCGTACCTGAAGACCCATGGCGAGATACAAATGGCGGATCATCGTTGCCGCCCTGGCTGATCGGGGCGCGTCTACCAGAGGATAGTCGTAAAGATATTTCCGAAGAAAATCGATGGCCTTCGAAAACACCATCTGCTGTTCGGGGAAAGCATAATGAGTTTCAATACTGTCGAGGAAAGAAAGCAGTTTTTCGATCTGCTTATCTCTTGGTTTCTGCTTTGTATACTCCGTCATAATAAGGAGAATTGCCATATTGTTGTTGATCCAGCTTTCGAAAAAAATGCGCGCTGATTTTTCCGGGCAGATATCGACTCCGGTCCCGCCCGCGCTCTCGAACTCACTCAGGATTTCGAGAGGCGTCAGTGCCCGGTTCTCTTTGTCATCAATCATCTTCATGACATAACCATAGTGCCTAAACGGGGCCTCAACAAGAGACTGGAAGCGATATTTACACGTATTTAACTTAAGCGAGAGGAATGATAGATTCGTCGTCAGGACATTATAAAACGCGCAAAGAAGACCTTCTCCTAAGAAAGCGATCATAAAAAGCGTCTATTAGGGCTAAAATAACTCCTTTTACGGTGTAAGGAGCTTAATGAAATACAGTGTCACCGCGGCATCGACATGGTGGCGGTTAAATGGCGTCAATCTTTTTTCAGCGGATCTCATATCGGGACTTGCCCGGCGGGGCCATGACGCCGAGCTCGTTCTCACCCGCCTGGGCGGGAATCCTCAGCCCATGCCTGCTTTCCCGGGTCTTAGCCCGAAACCTTTCGCTTTTCCCCGGAGTTCCTGCCTGCATACGCGAAGAATGGCTTTTAAGAAATACCTCGAAAACCGCGGGCCCTGCGTCTATCTGCCCAATCACGACGTCCGGTACTCCTGTATCTCGCCGCTTTTGGCGGAGAGCGTCCGAACGGTCGGGATCATTCACAGCGACGACCCCTTTCATTACGAACATGCCCGGCGTCTCGGCGCTTCTTTGGACGCCGTGGTCTGCGTAAGCAGTTGCATCATGGAGAAGACCCGCCGGCTGCTGCCCGCACATACGGAACGCATTCACTTTATTCCTTACGGCATTCCTGCGGGCGAACCCGCTCAGCGTCCGCAGCCGGGGCACCCGCTGAAACTTCTGTATGCCGGACGTCTTGAGCAATATCAGAAAAATGTATTCGCTTTCAAGGATCTGCTTGCGGCGCTTGACCGGGAAAAAGTGGATTTCCGGCTCACGATGGCGGGTGACGGGATCGACCGGAAAAGTCTCGAAAAAAAACTGGCGAGATACATGGTGTCAGGAAAGGTGTCTTTCACGGGAACTCTCGCCCGCAAGGAGCTCTTTCAGTTGTACGCTGAGCACGACGCCTTTATTCTGCTCTCCCGCTTCGAAGGTCTTCCGATCGCCCTTCTCGAGGCGATGAGCAGGGGTTGTATTCCAGTAGCAATGCGGACGGAAAGCGGGATACCGGAGCTTATAAGGGACGGAGAGAACGGTTATATTACAGCCCGGGGCGATTTCATTTCCATGGCGCGCATTCTTTCTCATATCGGGTTGCATAACGCGCTGCGATCAAGTCTGTCTCGACAAGCCCGCCGCACGCTTCTTGAAGGCCCTTACGGGCTTGAGAACATGCTGAATTCCTATGAAGCACTCTTTGCGAGCCTCTGGGAACAGCGGGCGCAAAGAGCGGGCGCAAAAAAAATACTGCCGCCGCCGTTTCTCCCGCCCGGATCATGGACCCGCCCTTGGGACATGCTGCGCAAGGCCGCGCGCTACGCGAGGCCGCCTGCGCTCTGAGGTGCGTGAAGCGTCTCGGCGCGCGTTGGCAGCATCGCTTCCATGTAGATTCTTTCGAGACTCGCGGCCACGGCCGCCACATCAAACTTTCTCGAAGCCGAATCTGCGGCCCGGACGGAAAACGCTTCTCTTCTAATGAACGCGCTTTCTGTATCCCCGGACTCTCCACTGAAAAATTCGATCAACACCTGGGTGAGCATCAGGGAGAGCTGTTCGTCCGAACCCTGTTCATAGAGAAATCCATTTTCACGATGAGTGATCAAATCACGGTTGCCCGCGCCGTCCGGCGCAATCACGATGCATCCAGAAGCCATTGCTTCAATATTGGATGTGGCGAGGCCTTCCTGAAGACTGGTGTCGATGAAAATATCTATTTTCGAAAAGAAACCCGACATCCCGCCATGCTCGACTTCACCTGCAAAAAAAACCAGACCCGAGAGGCCCGCTGCGCGGCTCAGGCTTTCAAGGGTTTCCTTGTGCGGTCCGTCGCCGGCGACGACGACTTCGATCGTTTTCTTCCACTGGTGCGAGAGTTTTTCCAGAGCCGTAAAAAGAAGCTCGAGTCTTTTTTCCTTCACGAGGCGTTTTGAACAGCCTATTTTTATTTTCTCGCGGGATTCTTTTTTCGGATGCCTGCAGAATTTATCAAAACGGATTCCGTTAGGAACGACGACGCTTCTCGTCAGATCCATTCCGTACAACCGCGACCTGTCCATGAGATGATGGCTGCAGAAAACATTCCTGTCCGAACGGCGGGAGACGAAACGAAGAAGGGCCTTGGACAGCCCTCCCGAAAGATATAAATCCGAGCCCAGTGCCGTGACGATAACGGGTTTCCGGTGTAACGGTTTCAGGAACGTGGAAAGAAAGCCCATCGGCAGATACCACATTGCGTGGATCACATCGATCTCGTGGCGGTTTACAGCCCGGAGAATTTCGTGCGCTGAAGCCGCGAGATACGAAGGAAGCTGGAGTTTCGCCGTCGCGGACTGCCGCAGGGAAGGTAGAATCCCCGGGGCGTCGCGCAGGCGCTGCCTGCCTAAAGTTAAGAAGGGATAAGCCGTTACAAAAACACCGGGTGTTTTTGCCTGCCGATATTCTTTCCTCCGGTTGTCCGGAGCGAAAACCAGAACATAAACCTTGTGTCCCCTTTCAGCCAGAGCCGCGGCCGTGTCGCCAAGAAACGGCGCCCAGTTAGGGCAAGTCTGAACCGGATAACTGGATGTAGGAATCAGAATATTCATATGATGATTGGGAAAACGAGTGTCAGTGAAACTAATTTCCGGCGCATTGTTTTCGGAGTTCTTGCCGCCGCCGGTCTCCTGGTCTATTCAAATACGTTTCAGGCCGAGTTCACTTTTGACGGACGGCGCGGGATAGCGGAGAACCGCGCCATTCGGGAGCTCGGAAATATTTCCGAGTATTGCTCCGGCCCGAAGCTCAGCCGGTGCCTGACCTACCTGAGCTTTGCTCTAAACTATCAAGTACACGGTTACCATGTCCAGGGGTATCATGCGGTTAATCTGGCCCTTCACATCGGAAATGCCGGGCTGCTCTTCCTTCTGCTTCTCGCATTATTTAAAACGCCCGCTCTCGAGTCCTTCGACAGGACGGCGCCTCCCTGGATAGCCGCACTTGCGGCACTGCTTTTTTTAGTTCATCCCGTGCAGACCCAGGCCGTGACCTACGTCTGGCAGCGAAGCACGCTTCTGGGAACTTTTTTTTATCTGCTTACTGTTTATTTCTATGTCACCGGACGGGTAAGCTCCTCCAGGCCCAGGATTTTAGGTTCCATTTTATGCCTTCTAGCCGGAACCGTTTCAAAAGAAATCATATTTACGGCGCCGCTTACTTTGCTTCTTTGCGAGACAGGCCTTCTTCGAGCTGAAAATAAACCTGATCGGCGCTTTTTATGGGCCTGGGCCTGCTTTGCCGCCGCGCTCCTGATCATTCCTTTAAAACTTGCATCAAACCAGGAGATGAAATTTTACCTCAATCCCCAGTTTTATAACGGCAGATTCTCAGCAGTGGGATGGGATTATCTTTTTACCCAGATCAATGTCGTAAGGACCTATCTCCGGTTACTGATCATTCCGTATCCCCTGAACCTCGATTATTATTATCCTGTTTCCACCCGCTTCTTCGAATGGAAGACGGTCCTCTCCTTTCTTATGGAAATTTCCCTGTTTTCTGCAGGCCTCTTCTCGTTTCAAAATAAAGAGCGTGTAAAACTCGCCGGCTTCGGTATCCTCTGGTTCTTTATCACTCTCAGCGTCGAATCGACACTGGTCCCGCTCAGAGATTTGATTTTCGAGCACCGCCTTTACCTGCCCTCCGCAGGGTTTGCGATCGCACTTTCCAGCCTCGCCTGGCCGGTGCTGAAAAAATCAAATGGGCTGAAGCTGTGTGCCGCCGTCATTCTCGGTGTGTTTTGCATTCTGACTTTTCAACGCAACTTTATCTGGAGGAACGACTTCACTCTCTGGACAGACACCTCGCTCAAAGCACCCGCAAACCCGCGGCCTCACCAGCTCCTTGGGGCGGCCCATGTCCGGGAGGCCGAACGGTTCAGACGCCTCGGACTTCCCGTGGAAGCGCTTGAAAACTATGAAGCGGCACTTTCTTACTATGAGAATGCGCTTGCTCTGGGGGCCGACAAAAGTGAAATCCACGCCAATTCAGGCGCTATCTATGAAAAGCTGGACCGCATGGACGCTGCCCGGGAAGTTCTGGGGAAAGCTCTGGAAGAGAACCCCAAAAATATTACTGCGCTTTATAATTCCGGGGTGCTTTTATTGAGAGAGGGCAAATACGACCAGGCGCTTTCCTATTTCGAGCAAACGGTCGCCCGGGACTCAAAACATGCCGATGCTTACAATAACGCAGGGAGTATTCATGATATGCAGGGCCGGCGGGAAAAAGCGTTTGAATACCTCACTCGTGCAGTGAAAATGGCTCCGGAACATTTCTTTGCCTATCACAATCTCGGGTACCATTTCATGGAACAGGAGAAATGGACGGAAGCGGCTGCTAATTTCACGTCAGCCATTCGCCATAATTCCCGCTATTTTCCTTCCTATCTTGAACTCGCCAAAATCTACCTGAGGCAAAATAAAGAAAAGGAATTTTCAGATCTGCTGCGCGGTTTGCTTTCCAGGGGCGAAACGGAAATGGCTGCTAAACTGGACGAGCTCGGTATGCTATCATTTATGTCAATGTCAACCGGCACCCCAGCCCGGAAAGGTGATCATGAGATACAGGGTCAATGAACCTGCCGTAGCTTTTCACGAAGTCGACAGGGAAATTATTATCATTCACCTGGAATCCGGCTATTATTACAATTTGAATGCGGCCGGCTCTTCGGTTTGGAAACTTCTCGCGGCCGGACACGAAGAGAAGGCGATTCTCGCCGCGGCAGACGACGCCAAGACTCCCGAAAAAAGCCTGGAAGTATCGTTACGGGAATTCATTAACACGCTCCGCGAAGAAGATCTCCTTACCGAATCAAGCAGGGATTTGCCGCCTGACTCCCATGCCCCCCTATCGGGTTGGAGCGATCTTCCTGTCTGCAGCAAGTTCACCGATATGCAGCAGCTTCTCCTCTCCGACCCCGTTCATGATGTCGACAGTAAGGGCTGGCCTCATATCAAAAAAAATCCGGAATAATTCTCGTGGACTCAATCAGGCCCCATTCAGAATTTCTGCCGTCTTCAGGCGAACCTTATATCTTTTACCGTCGTATGCTTGCTTATTACAAAACGGCTGAAAACAAGAACCGTTTGCGGGAACGCTTTATTTCCATCGGCTCCCTCCGGATCCGCCTCGCTTTCGCTTCCCTCGAACTTTATGACGCCTTCTGTCCGGCGCTTGCACACATTCAATTGGCGGATTCTATTGATTCCGACCTGACGATCCATGTCTGCGATGGGAGTACCGAGGCTTCGCCTTTTCCCCCGCCGCCCTGGACAGAAGAACAGATCCAGCGCCGCGGAGACATCGCCGTCCCCGGCAGCGGACTCCGCATTTTTTATTCGGGGTTCATCCGCTCACTCAGTATTTTTTGCGCAGAAGAAAAGAGCGCGGTTTACTGGGTGGAAAAAGCAGCCGATCTCCCGGCTTTTGAAAAAGCCGCTCCTTTTCGCGTCCTGTTGCACTGGTTCGCGTTGACGGCCGGACGCATGATGATTCACGGCGCGGGTATCGGTACGGACGCGGGCGGGATTATCCTCACGGCGAAAGGCGGTTCCGGAAAATCGACGACGTCGCTTCTCTGCCTGAAGGCGGGACTCGGACTCGCGGGAGACGATTACGTCATGCTTGATACCGAAACGCCCCTCGTTTACAGCGTCTATGCCACCGCAAAACTCGAACCCGAGCAGGTGGACCGCTTCTTTCCGGACCTCAAGCAGGATATCGCCTTTGCCGCTGCGAACGGCGAGAAAGCAGTCCTCAATCTAAACCGCTTATTCTGCGGTAAAATTTTGCGCCGGTTTCCTCTGAAAGCAATCGTTATTCCTCGGATAAGCGAGCAGGAAATGGCCTCGCTCGAACCCCTAGCGCCGTTCAAAGCCGTCCTCGCTGCCGCTCCGAGCACGCTTCTTCAAATGCCGGGTGCGGGCGCAGAAGAGCTGAGGAGGATGGCGGATGTCATCCAGAAACTTCCTTGTTACATTTTGAATCTGGGGAGGAACATGGCTTCCATTCCCGCAGTCATCCGGAGCTTGTGTGCGGCATGAGCGCAGCGTCCGGTCTCAGTGTCATTATGGCGGTCTATAATGGCGAGAAATTTCTGGAAGAGGCTCTCGAAAGTATCCTGAATCAGACACGGCCCTCGGATGAAATCATAGTGATCGACGACGGATCCACCGATGCCACACCCTCCATTCTAAAAAATTACACGGGAAAGATCGTCTGTCTCGCCCAATCAAACCAGGGAGTATGGGCCGCGAGAAACCACGCGGTCCAAAAAGCATCAGGGTCCTTCTACTCTTTTATGGACGCCGACGATATCAGCGAACCCGATCGCTTTGCCCGGCAGATGAAGGCGCTTGAGTCAGAGCCCGGGCTCGATATGGTTTTTGGGCACATGGTTCAGTTTAAAGACTCGCCGGGAGCGCGGGCCGTCTCGGAACCCCAGCCTGCCCGGGCTCCCGGATCATTAACGGTGAGGCGAGAGGCTTTCCACCGCGCGGGTTTTTTCGAAACCCGGTGGAAAACGGCGGGTTTTCTCCATTGGTGCATGACCTGCGACATGCAGGGATTAACGTACAAGATGCTGCCGGAAGTCGTTCTCAGACGCCGTATCCACGGAGAGAACAGCGGAATCGTCGACAAAGCATTGCTGCCGAAGGAATACGCCGAAGTGATATCCCTCTTTATAAAAAAAAAGAAAACCGTTTCATGAAGGCACGCCTGAAAATCTCTTCTGTTCCCGCGTTTAAGGGTGCGATCTGGCCAGACGCCCGGCAGGAACTTCTCCTGAAAAGCGCGCTGCTACCTGCCCCGGAAGCTCATGCTGCCTGGACAGAATGGCGAAAACACGCCGCGTTTGAAGTGATTGATGCGGGCTCGACCCGGCTGCTTCCGCTTGTGTGGCACAATCTTGGCGAGCTGCTTTCGGAGGAGGACAAAAACATCTGCAAAGGCGCTTATAAGAAAAGCTGGTACCGGAATCAAAAGTTGTTTCAGATCGCTTCTGATTTCTTGGTTCTATTCCGTGAGCACGGGATCGAATCAATCATTTTCAAAGGCGGGGCGCTGACGGTCCTCTATTATAAAGACCTTGGTCTGAGGCCGATGAACGATTTCGATATTTTAGTTCCCCGCGGGCGGGCGGAAGAAGCGGGGCGGCTTCTTGAGTCCAAAGGATGGAAAATTACGGTGGGACGACCGCTCCATCGACATATGGAAATCAAGCATTCCGGAGAATATTCGAAAGGCGGGGGCACCAGCATCGACCTGCACTGGTACCTCCTGGATACTTCCCGGGGCATGTGGGATCCCTTTGCTCATGCTGACAGACTGATCCCGGTACAAATCGGGAACTTCACGGGAAAGACGCTTGATGCGGAATCAAATCTTCTGCACACCTGCGTACACGGATTCTGGTGGTCGCCGGTGCCGACCTTTCGCTGGATTACCGATGCAATCTTAATCCTGCGTTCTCATCCGGACTTCGATTGGGAAACCTTCTGCGAAGACGCCCGCTCCCAGAGGCTTCTTCTCATAGCCTGGGAGGCCGCTGCGTATTTAAGAAAACTTTGGCCTGATAAAATACCGGAGAATGTCGTATTAAAGCTTCATCAAATGGTGCAAAACGAAGTCTCTGAGGCCGAACTCAGGATGCATGAGCTTGGTAAAAACCGGCCGCTTGCGCGGGGTGCGATACATGATTTATGGAAAGACCACGTCTGGAGCCTATGGAGTAAATCGAAGAATAAGGAAATATCGATTCCCCTCACTCATAAATTGGTGACTCTGCCTGATTTCCTGAAAAACTACTGGAACCTCGGTTCCAGTCGGCAGATTCCCGGAGTCATCTTAAGGAAAATCCTGTGCAGGCCTGCTAACCTGCTTCCGTGGCCGGTGCCGCTTGAAGATAAGAAATCCGGTAAATCTTCCCCGCATGATCGTCAGCCACCAGAAGAGAACCATCAGGCATAACCAGCACGTCTGCCGGCCGGCCCCAGACTTCTTCGCCCTGGTTCCAGCCTTTGGCGAACACTTCGTAGCTGACCGGTTTATTTTCCTTAAGCCGCACGAGCGTAATCCGGTAGCCGATCTTCGAACCCCTGTTCCATGACCCGTGCTCGGCGATGAATATCTGGTTCCGGTACTCTTCAGGAAACATTTGACCTGTGTAAAAACGCATCCCGAGCGCGGCGACATGGGCCCCGAGTTCCTGCGCCGCGGGAATGAATTCACCGCAGCCGCGGCCCTTGTTAAACTCGGGGTCTGCGAAATCTTTACCGTGGCAGTAGGGAAATCCGAAGTGCATTCCTTCCCTGGGCGCGTGATTGAGTTCGTCTGGCGGCAGATCGTCGCCGAGCCAGTCGCGGCCGTTGTCCGTGAACCAGAGCTCTTTCGTTTCCGGATGCCAGTCGAAACCGACTGAGTTCCGGATGCCGCGGGCAAAAACTTCACGCCTTGAGCCATCGGGGTTCATACGTGTCAGCGAAGCGAAAATTTCATCTTCGCTTTCGCAGGCGTTGCATGGGCCGCCGACGGGTACGTACAATTTTCCGTCCGGTCCGAAACCGATAAATTTCCAGCCATGATGCTCTTTATCCGGAAAAGTCTCGTTGACCATGGTTCGGGCCGGTATACGCGGCAGGATTTCTTCGATGCCGTCTAACCGCCAGACTTTATTCACCTCTGCGACGTAAAGCGCGCCATCCCGGAACGCGATGCCGCTTGGGAGATTGAGTTCTTCGGCGAGCACCACGACTTCATCAGCTTTGAAATCATTGTTGCGGTCAAAAATCGCGTAGACCTTCCCTTCGGCTCGGGACCCTGCGAACAGTGTACCCTTATCGCCGAGTGCCAGTTGCCGCGCATTAGGAATATCGTCGGCATAAATTTCAATTTTGAAACCTTCCGGAAGTTTAATACGGTCGAGATGAGCTTCTCGAGGCGCGGCGTAAGTCTGGGACGTGAAAAGAAAAAACATCATGAAGAATAAGCTTTCGGTTTTCATGGTCACTCTCCGGGCAGTTAGGATAGAACGCGTTCGCTGTCGTTAAAAGATTTCTTTGCGATCATCTTGAGTGAAACATAACCGATCAGGCATCCGGCCGCATAATGAGGAAAGTCAGCCCATGAAAAAGTGGACCCTATAAGCGTGCGTCCTGCGAAAGTCGAGCGCACGTCCTCGAGAATACGCGGATGCCAGAGCTGAAGAAATTCGAGGGCGCAGGTGAGAGCGAAGACGGTTAAGGAAATGCGGGCCGCCCACCGGGTCTCGGGCATAAAAAAGAAAATAAGGTATATCCAAAAAATTTCGTACACAACGCCTGCGCCGTAACTATTTGCCCAGCCGGAACCCGGTCCCTCGTAAAGCTTGAAGCCAAAGCCGGCCGCTATAACTAAAGGAAGAAGAAATAAAATCTTCTCGCGCGCGGGGCGGGGCATATTGAATCCTCGAGAATCATCCTAATGTTTATCGCTGCGTCCGGCCTGCAGGGAGTGAACAATGCGGGGAGAAAGAGCCCGGGGAGAAAGACGCGTCGTAAAAGCCATGAATTTATTCAGGAACCCGGGAATGACCAAAGGTTTTCCTTTCATCACAGCCTTGAAGCCGGCTTCCGCGACGGGACGCGAACGCATGGAAGCGTAAGTAAAAAGGGCGACATCGCCCATGCCGGCTCTTTTCTGAAACTCAGACTGGGTCGGACCGGGGCAAAGACAGGTGACATTGACCCCCGTCCCGCGCACTTCTTCATTGAGCGCTTCCGAAAGCGAGAGAACGTAGGCCTTCGTCGCGTAATAGACGGCCATAAGGGGGCCCGGTTGAAAGGCGGCGGTGGAGGCGACGTTCAAAATTTTACCCAGCCTCCTTTCCAGCATACCCGGCAGAAAAAACCTCGTCAAATCCGTGAGCGCCGTGACGTTGAGATGAATCATCGAGAGCTGTTCTTTTTGGCCCAGTTTGCTGAACTCGCCGTGCAGCCCGAATCCCGCGTTGTTGACGAGCGCGTCGATCTGTTTTCCTTCCCTTTCCAGCGTCTCGAAAATCCTGCGCGGCGCTTCGGGGTCCGCAAGGTCCTCGGCGATAACGGATACATCGACCCGGTAAGTCTGCGAGAGTTCACGGGCGAGGGCCTCGAGTTTGTCCCTTGAGCGGGCGGTCAGGACAAGATCAAATTTTTCCGCTGCGAAAATCCGGGCGAAGTCTTCGCCGATTCCGTAAGAAGCTCCCGTGATCAATGCGCGTAATTTTTTTTGTGATGTCATGGCTGTCCTGTCATGGGTTTTTGGCTGGATTAAAAAGATATGTGAGATTATCTTGTTTGACGCTGGCGGGTTTGATTAAGCCTTTTTCCACTTTATCAGCCCAGATTCCGTCCTCATCGTAATCAAACATGCTTTTTTCGAGGGGCACATTCATTCTCAGCCGCTGTTCCAGCTTGGCGAGCGCCCAGGCAATGAATAAATCCCGTTTTCCCCGGACAATACGGGAAACCTCTTCCGGAAGTTTTTTATGCCAGTGGATGCGGAAGTACTGCTGGATGAACTCTTCGGCAAAATGGACTGTCGTCATTTCATAAGGCTTTCCGGGTGAGCTGATACCGAAGGAAATCATAAAGGCGCCGCCGCTGGACGGATTTTCTTTCATTTCCGTAATCGCGATCTCTATTGGGGGGAGCTTTGCCATAAGTGAAAGATGCGCCTGTACAACATGAGATAAATTTGTAGACTATAGCCCAAAGTATCAGCCTTTGGGCTGCTTATAGTCCCGGCGCATAAGCGACGGGGCTAGAGCTCAAAGTTCCAGCCTTTGGGCTGCTTATAGTCCCGGCGCATAAGCGACGGGGCTAGAGCTCAAAGTTCCAGCCTTTGGGCTGCTTATAGTCCCGGCGCATAAGCGACGGGGCTAGAGCTCAAAGTTCCAGCCTTTGGGCTGCTTATAGTCCCGGCGCATAAGCGACGGGACCAGAACTCAAAGCGTAATATTTTCATCATTATAGCGAGCTGACTATGCCCGGTCGAAATAAAAATATTAAAAGACCCGTCTATGATTTGCCTGAACGTCCGCGCCGAAACCGCCGGACCCAGGGAATCCGCTCCCTCGTCCGGGAAACACGCCTCTCCCCCGCCGATTTCGTTCTTCCGATTTTCGTGCAGGAAGGAAAGGGTCTGCGCACGCCGATCGTTTCCATGCCCGGCGTGTTTCGTCTGAGCCGCGATCTGGTGGTGCGGGAAGCGGCAGAAGCGTTTAAACTTGGCGTCCAGGCCGTGGCGCTCTTTCCCGCCCTCTCGAAGAAGCTGAAAGACAAGCACGCGAAGGAATCCATGAATCCGCAGGGACTGCTTCAGAATACAGTCCGCGACCTGAAGAACAAGGTGCCTAAAGTCGTGGTGATCACCGACGTCGCGATGGATCCTTATTCGAGCGACGGCCACGACGGTTTTGTGAAAGACGGGCTGATTCTCAACGACGAGACTTTGTCCATTTTAGCGGATATGGCAATCTCGCAGGCTGAAGCAGGCGCCGACCTCGTGGCCCCTTCCGACATGATGGACGGCCGCGTCGGTGCCATTCGGGCGGCTCTCGATGAACGAGGCTTTACGGATACCGGGATACTCGCCTATTCCGCCAAATACGCCTCGGCTTTTTACGGGCCTTTCCGTGCCGCGCTCGACTCGGCTCCAAAATCCGGCGATAAGAAAACTTATCAGATGGACCCCTCGAACGTGCACGAAGCCATCCGCGAAGTCATGCTCGATATCGTGGAAGGCGCGGACATGGTCATGGTGAAACCGGCGCTCGCTTATCTCGACGTCATCGCAAAAGTGAAATCCGCAGTGAGTGTTCCCGTCGCCGCGTATCACGTGAGCGGCGAATACGCAATGGTCATGGCCGCTGCCCGTATGGGCTGGGCGGACGAAAAGCAGGCAATGATGGAAATCTTGACGGGGATCAAACGGGCGGGCGCCGATATCCTTCTCTCTTACTACGCAAAAGAGGCCGCGAAAATTCTGAACGGTTAAATTTTTGTCCCTGCTGTAAAAAGCAAAAGGCCCGGTCAACCGACCGGGCCTTTTTTATTTCAACTGTGGATAACTACAATTTACATATCGAGAATATACGCGAACACAAGAGGAGCAACGATCGACGCATCCGACTCGATCACAAAACGCGGCGTATCGACGGCAAGCTTGCCCCATGTGATCTTCTCGTTAGGGACGGCGCCGCTGTAGGATCCGTAAGACGTCGTACTGTCGGAGATCTGGCAGAAGTAACCCCAGAGGCGAGCATTCGTCTCGAGGTCCTGCTGGATCAGAGGAACGACGCAGATTGGAAAATCCCCTGCGATCCCGCCGCCGATCTGGAAAAAGCCGACCGACTTCTGTACCGTATTTGCGAGATACCAGTCGATGAGCTTGTCCATGGCTTCGAGGCCTGACTTCACGACGTTCAGCGTGGAAACGTTTTTTTTGCGGACCTGGGAAACAAACATGTTTCCGAGCGTCGCGTCTTCCCAGCCTGGCGTCCAGATGGGGAGATTTTTTTCGGCCGCGGCGATCATCCAGGAATTCTTCGGATCGATCTCGTATTCGTGCTTGAGATCGCCGGAGAGAAGAATCTGATACATGTATTCGTACGGGAAGTAGCGCTTGCCTTCCTTGTCGGCTTTCTGCCAGTACTTAAGCACGGCGGATTCGATTTTGCGCATCGCTTCGTCTTCAGGAATACAGGTATCGGTGACGCGGTTCATCCCGCGGTCGTGGAGCGCCACTTCATCTTCGGAGCTCAGAGTGCGGTAGTGGGGAACGCGTTCGTACTTCGAATGCGCGACAAGGTTAAAAATGTCCTCTTCGAGGTTCGCGCCCGTGCAGCAGATGGCGTGGATCTTGTCCTGGCGGATCATCTCGGCCAGCGTCTTACCCAGTTCGGCCGTACTCATGGCGCCCGCGAGCGTCACGAGCATCTTGTTGCCGTCGTTCAAGTGGCTGATATACGCTTCGGCTGCGTCGACGACGACGGCCGCGTTGAAGTGTTTGAAATTCTCTTTGATAAAACTTTTCACTGCGCCCTGCTTCATCGCCGTTTTCATTTCTACCATGTCTGTTTTCATACGGATGACCTCACTGTTTGAATCTTGCGCAAAATGGTACCGAGCTTTGTTATCCAAGCTAGGGCTAGACGGATGGGGAATTAACGATGCCCTCGAGACTTACGGCTTCCTCGATCAGCATGATCGGAATGTCGTCCCGGATGATATACAGGAAGCGGCCGTCTTCGCGGACAAGCCCCTCGTTGAATTCGTCAGTGACTTTGTGTCCCGCGCGATTGAGCAGCTTGCCGGCCTGGACCGCCTGGTTGAGCCTGGAAATAATATCCAGTTCGGCCGGACGCAGGGCCTGCTTGGTTTCGGGACACGCGAGGATTTTCAGAAATTCACGGTCGATCAACGGCGCCTCCAGTGCAGAACCGGTAGATTACTTCTTTTCCTTGAAAATGACGTGCTTGCGTACGATCGGGTCGTACTTTCTGAGTTCGAGGCGAGCGGATGTATTTCTCTTATTCTTCGATACGAAATAAGCGTAGCCGCTTTCGGTGCTTCTGAGCTGAACGTTGGTTCGTGCTCCTTCTTTTGCCATGGGAATGATCCTCCTTACAATAGATTGGCCAGCCGAATGGTACCGGGTACAAATGGGACAAACAAAGGGATGAATGCAAGGGGACGATTATCCCATTTGTACCCGGTACCAAGCTTATGTTAGATAAACTATTTTGGGCCTGCGATCAAGCTAAAAGTTTAGCCATGAGGCTTTTGTAGCTTTTGGCCACGGGAAACTGGGGGTATTCCCCCGCGATTTTGGGGGGCGGGTTGAAAAGAATGCCTTTATCGGCCGTCTTCAGCATGGGAATGTCGTTATAGGAATCCCCCGCCGCATGGATCGTGAAATTGAGCTTTCTCAGGGCCTCGACCGCCTTCTGCTTGGAGTTTTTCTGCCGGAGGCGATACCCCGAAACGTACCCCTTTTTGTCGACTTCAAGGTAGTGGCAGAAAAGCGTCGGAAAATCAAGCTGACGCATAAGGGGTTCGGCAAACTCATAAAAAGTGTCGGAAAGAATGATGACCTGCCGTTTGCTCTGGAGTTCTTTCAGAAACGTTAGAGCACCTTTCAGCGGCTTGATCTTCGCGATCACGGCCTGGATGTCTTTCAGAGTAATGCCGCGTTTTTTCAGAATTTCGAGCCGGTACTTCATGAGCTTGTCGTAATCCTGGATATCGCGCGTGGTCAGGCGCAGTTCCTTGATGCCCGTCGTTTCCGCGAATTCGATCCACACTTCCGGAACAAGCACTCCTTCTAAATCGAGACAGCAGACTTTCATGATTCGCCGAGCCGTTCCTTGAGGCGGGTGCTCTCGCCCATCGATTTGAGGTATTCACGGTTCATCTTCGCAATGAACTGCACGCTGATTTCTTTAGGACACGCGGCTTCGCACTCGTAATGGTTCGTACAGTTTCCAAAGTTTTCGTCATCCATGGAACGGATCATATTGCGGACGCGCTCCTTGGCCTCGGGCTTTCCCTGCGGAAGCAGCGCGAGATGAGAAACTTTCGCGGCGACAAAAAGCATTGCGGACGCATTGGGGCAGGCCGCCACGCAGGCGCCGCAGCCGATGCAGACGGCCGCGTCCATGGCCGTGTCCTGATCTTTTTTCGGAATCAGAATCGCGTTGCCGTCGGGAACGCCGCCCGTATTCGCTGAAATAAATCCGCCTGCCTGGATGACGCGGTCGAGCGCGCTCCGGCTTACAACGAGATCTTTCACGACGGGAAACGCCTTGGCACGCCAGGGTTCGATGTTAATTTTATCGCCGTCCTTAAATTTGCGCATATGAAGCTGGCAGACGGTCGTTCCCTTTTCAGGACCGTGGGCGTCGCCGTTGATCATGAGCGCGCACGTGCCGCAGATGCCTTCCCGGCAGTCGTGGTCAAAAGCCACGGCGTCCTCGCCTTTCTTGATGAGATCTTCGTTTAGGACGTCGAGCATTTCGAGAAACGACATGTGCTCGCTCACCTCCTTGACCTCGTAGCGGACCATTTTCCCTTTGGACTCGGGGCCTTTCTGGCGCCAGATATTGAGTGTGAGATCCATTATTTGTAACTCCTCGTCGCAAGTTGCAGATTCTCGAAAACGAGCGGTTCTTTATTAAGTACTGACGCAGATCCTTTTTTATATTCCCAGGCCGCGACATAGCAATAAGCGTCGTCCCGACGGAGCGCCTCGCCGTCAGGCGTCTGATACTCGGTCCTGAAATGGCCGCCGCAGGATTCCTTGCGCTCGAGCGCGTCCAGGCACATCAGTTCTCCAAATTCGAGGAAGTCAGCAACGCGCCCCGCCTTCTCGAGAGTCTGGTTCAATTCTTCGCCCGAGCCCGTCACTTTGAGATTCTTCCAGAAGTCTTCGCGGATTTCGGGGATTTTCTTCAGCGCTTCTTTCAGGCCCTGCTCGGTGCGCGCCATGCCGCATTTTTCCCAGCAGACATTTCCCAGTTCGCGGTGAAACTCGTCGGGTGTTTTTTTACCGTTGATCGAAAGGAACTTTTTTGTGAGGTCCGCAACGTTTTTTTCCGCTTCTTTCACTTCGGGAGCGTCAGCCTTCGCGGAACCCGGCTTTTCGCGCGCGAGATAATCCGAGATCGTATAAGGCAGAATGAAATAGCCGTCCGCGAGCCCCTGCATGAGCGCGCTCGCGCCGAGGCGGTTTGCGCCGTGGTCGGAGAAATTCGCTTCGCCGATGCAGAAAAGTCCGGGTATCGTCGTCATGAGGTTGTAATCGACCCAGAGACCGCCCATCGTGTAATGGACTGCGGGATAAATCCTCATGGGCTGCTTGTAAGGGTCTTCGCCCGTAATCTTTTCGTACATGTGAAGCAGGTTTCCGTAGCGCTCCCGGATCCTGTCCGGGCCCATACGGCCGATCGCATCGGCGAAATCGAGAAACACGCCTTTGCCTCCGGGGCCTACGCCGCGGCCCTCGTCGCAGGCTTCCTTCGCGGCGCGGGATGAAATGTCCCGGGGCGCGAGATTACCGTAGCTCGGGTATTTTCTCTCGAGAAAATAATCCCGCTCCGCGTCGGGGATCTCATGGGGCTGGCGGGTGTCGCCTTTTTTCTTCGGCGCCCAGATACGCCCGTCGTTACGGAGTGATTCCGACATAAGCGTCAACTTCGATTGGTAGTCGCCGCTCACGGGAATGCAGGTCGGATGAATCTGGGTGAAACAGGGATTCGCGAAAAAGGCCCCTCGTTTGTGGGCACGCCACGGGGCCGTGACATTGCAGCCTTTCGCGTTCGTCGAAAGATAGAAGACGTTTCCGTAGCCGCCGGTGCCGAGGACCACCGCGTCAGCGACGTAAGAGCTGATTTTTCCCGTGACCAGGTCGCGGACCACGATGCCTTTCGCATGGCCGTTGATAAGAATTAGGTCGAGCATTTCTGTGCGGGCGTGCATCTTGACCTTGCCGAGCGCGACCTGCCGCTCGAGCGCCTGGTAAGCGCCGAGGAGCAGCTGCTGGCCTGTCTGGCCGCGCGCGTAAAAAGTGCGGGAGACCTGGGCTCCCCCGAAAGAGCGGTTCGAGAGATAGCCGCTGTATTCGCGGGCGAAAGGCACGCCCTGAGCCACGCATTGATCGATAATGCTGTTGCTGATCTGGGCGAGCCGGTAGACGTTTGCCTCACGGGCACGGAAATCACCGCCCTTGATCGTGTCGTAAAAAAGGCGTTTTACGCTGTCGCCGTCGTTCTGGTAGTTCTTTGCGGCGTTAATTCCGCCCTGGGCCGCAATACTATGCGCGCGGCGGGGACTGTCCTGAAAACAGAAACAATCGACGTTATAACCGCCCTCGGCGAGCGTGGCCGCGGCCGACGCGCCGGCCAGACCCGAACCCACCATGATAACGTTGTATTTTCTCTTGTTGGCGGGATTGACGAGTTTCATTGAAAAACGGTAGTTGTCCCACTTGCTTTCGAGAGGACCGGAGGGAATTTTGGCGTCGAGCGTCATGAAAGACCTTTCGCCGCATTGGGAATCGAAGGCAACGTATCCACCCAGCCCGCGAGAACGGCGACCGGAATCAGGATATAACCCGCGAAAATGAGAAAAGCGAAAAACCGCGACGCGTTCCGCAGTCTCGGCAGCCATACGGCGTCATTGAAACCTAAAGACTGAAACATGCTCTGGAAGCCATGGCTCAAATGCGAAGCGAGAAGCAGCTGCGCGATGATATAGGCGGCAGATATATAAACGTTCTGGAAACTCAGCACCATCATCGTATAAATATCATGCCTGCCCTTGAGATCCATATGGTGCGAAATATCGGGATTCGTGACGCGGACTGTGAAGTGCAATAAATGGTAAATGAGAAAAGCGAGGACAATGAGACCCGACATCATCATGGTGCGGGCGGCGTAAGTCGTGGTCTCGTTTTTTTTCACCGCGTACTTTTCAGGGCGGGCGGCGCGGTTTTCTCCGTTCAATTTGATGGCAGCCACGATGTGGAGTACGACGGCGGTTATGAGCACGATGCGCGCGCCCCAGAGAAGACCGCCGAGATCGCGCAGTTTCTTCCCGTACCCGTTGAGTGCGTCAGGACCTGCGAAGATCAGAAGATTACCGAGGAGATGGCCCACGATGAACCCGACGAGGATGAAACCCGTCACGGCCATGACCATTTTTTTTCCGACAGAAGAATTCAGCTGGGAAACCGGCATGAAGAAAAGCTCCGTTGAAGCCGGCAGTATAACACAAGACAATGTGTGCCTGAACTCAAAATTGTGTTTGTCGTTTGAATAGAACGTGTCGCGGAGGGTTTTAAAAAACATGGCTGGCGGAACACCGATTCAACTCCAGGCGAAGTTTGGGGGGGAGCGGGGGTCGGTATCCCATCCAGCCATGTCAAAGAGCAGATCCGTTAGAATCCTTCCTTCAAGCTACGACAAACATAATTCTTTCCGAACGCCGCCGCAAGAGCACATCATTTGAATTAACATCCATTTAACATAAGGCGCAGGTATGTGGGTGATGGAAGGTTTGTTTTAATAAAAACTGAAAATAACTTGGGAAGCCCGGCGCTTCGGGCCGAAGAAGAATCCGGGACGTCTTTTTTCGGAGATTTAGAAACTGTTTTTACTTCGGCTGACCGGCTTCTTTTCTCACTGCTGGCCTGAAATCTCCCGCCTGCCATTGCCCTTCTTTTCGGAAGCGCGTATCCTAGATTTCAAAGAGTCTATCTTTGAAATGTTACGAGTTCCGGTGTACAGACACCGGAGCTAGATTTCAAAGAGTCATGCTTTGAAATGCTTCGAGTTCCCGCGTACAGACGCCGGAGCTAAGTAAGTATAGATAATTATTTTGATATTTGTCATCCTGAACGAAGTGACAATCCGGACGCGGCATCTTCAACCGCGCCGTGATAGTACCAATGCAGAAGCATTGGTAAGGATCTCATGCCACGGTTGGAGATTCTTCGTTTCACCCAGAATGACAAATGCACAAGAACTTATGCACTGTTACTTAGATTTCAAAGAGTCAGTCTTTTTTGAAATGCTTAGCTTGGAGACACGAAAATGGCAAAAAACCGGGGCATTGAACATTTTTTCCAACATTGGGCGCGGAACAGCCTGCATTTGCTTTCCCTGAGCATCGCAGAGGTCGGGAGACCGGGAAATCCGTGCGAAGATAAAATGCCGGCCCTTTATTTTTTTCTCGACAGCCTATCGCATCACTACATCAACGCGCTCAGAACAACGGCGCTTGGCGAAGCGGTGGAATATCTGAAGTGTTATTGTACCGACTACCCTCAAGTCACAAAGGGCCGGTCAGAAAAAGCACTGTTTCTGGCTCGTTATCTCTATAAGGTCCTCGGCCTCGAAAGGAATTTCGCCTTTGCCCAGGCGCAGGAGAACAATCCGGCTTCCATCCTTACGGAAAGACGTTCCTCCGAACGCCACCCGCTTATCGCGACGGTGCGGTTCAGAATAAAAGACACGGAGGACTGGACGCCTTCCCGGATTGTTAATATTTCTGAGAGCGGTTTGCGGCTTGAAGCGAATTGCCGGCTCGGCGCTGGAGAACGGCTGCAGGTGGAAATCCTGTCTGATTCTGAAAGCCGCTTCGTATTGGAGGTCCAGACGATCTGGATGGCTGCGGCGCCTCTCCGCCCGGCACTCGAGTATGGCTTACAGCTGGCGGGAAGTACTGCGGAGGCGGCGAGAAAAAAACTCTCCTCGCTTATTCATGAAAAATCGCTGCAGGAGCGCCTCTTCGCGTAAGGACACCCTGCCTTTCATCACAATTCCGGCCGGACGGACGGAATCTTTTTCCTGGTGCCTCTGACAGGTTTTGCCAAGGGGGCATTTCCACCAGGGGACCGGCACAGCACTTCGTGCCTGTCCCCTTTTAGCAGAGGAAAGCGCGATCACAGTTCTTTTTGCTATGCCTTCTTATCATCCGCATCGCCCCATATCTTTTTTAAGTATTTATCGCGTCCTGAACTAAACCGGAAAAATTTATACTTTACGGGATGCTTCTTATGATAGTCCTGATGATATTCTTCCGCTTTATAAAATTTTGAGGCCTTGGTAATTTCTGTCACGAGGGGCCTGGGATAAATCCCCGCCTGGTGCAGTTTTTGTTTCGACTGCTCGGCCAATGTCTTTTGTTCCTCGGTGAGATAGAAAACCGCGGGTCGGTACTGCCGTCCCCGGTCGCCGAATTGCCCGTCCGCATCCGTCGGATCAATCTGCCTCCAAAAGATATCGAGAAGCCCGGTATAACTGACCTGGGCAGGGTCATAAGTGATCTCAATGACTTCAACATGCCCTTTCTCCGCGTAATCCTTGTAGGTGGGATTTTCTCCGGACCCGTCGGTGAAACCCGACAGCACCTCTGTGACACCCTTTATCTCATTTTTTTCAAAGGCGGACTCCATACACCAGAAACAGCCTCCGGCAAAGATAGCCTTCTCCGACTCCTGAGCTCGAGACACAGGCGCGTTCATCATTAAAAAAATAAACAACACGATAAATTTTCTGATCAGATTCTTCGGCATACGCCACCTTTTTAGCTTGAGCAAGATTAAATAAATTGATTAGACCGCTGGAATCTCTGCCGGTTTCGCTTCTTTTTCAAAATGCATCGCCGCCGAGTTCATACAGTAGCGGAGCCCCGTCGGCTGCGGCCCGTCTTCAAAAACATGACCTATGTGCGCGTCACAGACGGGACACACGATTTCCGTTCTCACTCCAAAAAAACTAACGTCCTTTTCCGTCTTGATATTTTCGGGCGCTATAGGCGCCCAGAAACTCGGCCAGCCGGTCCCCGATTCAAACTTCGTGTCGGAATGATAGAGATGGTTTTTGCAGCCGACGCACTGGTAAATGCCTTTTTCATGCAGGTCCCAGGTTTTTCCGGAATAAGGTTTTTCCGTCCCCTTCTTGCGGGCGACTTTAAATTCTTCCGGTGCGAGAATTTGTTTCCATTCCTCTTCTGACTTCAGCACTCTGTCCCGGGTGATTCTGGTTTTGACGCCGTCCCGGATTTCGATGACTTCCACTTTCCCTTCTTCGGGCTCCGCCTGTGCGTTGCAGCCCGCCATCAAAGAAAAAACGGCCAGCAAAAAAATGAATTTTTTCATGGGTTCTCCTGGTTAACGATTGATAAAAGGGGTTTTCAGCATGCCCGCAAATGTCTGCCTGTCCTGATCCTGAAATTCCACCAGGCCGAAAACCAGAGTCTGCGTTTCCGCGCGTTTTCGAAAGGAACGGATAAGCCTGTCCCAGAAGGAAAAAACGCTCGAATAATTCGAGTTGGTTTCCCCGGGAAGCTGCGAATGATGGACCCGGTGCATATTCGGCGTCACGATAACGGTGCGGAATAGGCGGTCAATTTTCTCAGGCAGCGCGATATTGGAGTGATGAAAAAAAATGACCGGATGAAAAATCGATTCGTAAATCAGGAGGTGCGTAAAATCCATTCCGATTACAGAGATCACGATCAGCCGTAAAAATGAGGAGATAACAATTTCCCCGGGATGAAAACGCAGGGCGGTCGTCGAATTCATTTCAGGATCGGAATGGTGCATTCTGTGAAAACGCCAGAGAAACGGGATTTGATGATTGGCCCTGTGCCAGGCGTACATCCACAGATCAAAAAGAACAAACGCGATAAGACCTTCAGGCCAGGGATGCCAGGGTAGCACGTGAATAATTCCAAAGGAATGCGCTTCTGCCAGGCCCAAGGTTTTTAATGTCAAAGCGGAGAAGAGAAAAGCGATGATGAGGGCATTCAGCAATCCCGCGGAAGCGTTTCTCGCGTCATGGCGTAACCGATTCTGGCGGCCTTTAAAAAGCGGGAAAATGCTTTCGAGCCAGAAAATCAGCGCCAAACCGATCACTTCGATTCCCAGGCGGGTCATGACTCTCCTTTTGCCGCTTTATCTGATATCCGGATAAAGCTTCTCCTTGAAATCAAAAACATTGAAGCCGGAATAATACATAGCCACGAGAAAAAAATTCACCATTTTCTGTTTCATGCGCCCGTTCTGCGTAAACCGGCGGGCGGACGTAACGACTTTATCTTTGATAATGACCGGCCGGGTGTCCTGGCGGAGCCGTTTGTAAAAATCAATATCCTCGAAAGGGACCTCTTCACGAAAGCCGCCCATTTTTTTGAAACGTTCCCGGGTCACAAAAAACCCCTGATCACCATAGGAAAAAAAATGAAACCGCGTGTTCACTTCGTAAATACGCAGCAGCCAATGATTGTCGTCAAAACGCATCTGGAATTTTCCGCCCTGAAAGCCCTGGCCGACAGCTTCTTTAATTTTGGCAAGTCCTCCGGCGGGGAGTTTGGAATCCGCATGGAGGAAAAGCAGAATATCGCCCGCCGCCTGCCTTGCGCCCTCATTCATTTGCCGCGCGCGGCCTTTCGCGGAAGCGAGCACCCGGCCCCATCGGCCCGCGATCGCGGCCGTCTGATCGGTAGAGCCGCCGTCGACGACAAGGACTTCATCCGGCTGATGCGCGTGCAGCAAGGCCTTGAGTGTCTCTTCAATTGTCTTTTCTTCATTCCAGGCAGGTATGATGACCGATAATTTCATGAACCTAACGTCTCCATTCGAACCATCGGGTCAAAAGTTTTTTGAGGCCGGGCTTTAAACGCGTCCGGTTATAGGCGCCCGCCACGGCTTTTATTCCGTCCGCCTGGGTGGGATAGGGATGGATGACCTCGGAGATCTTCTTTAAACCTAACTTTCCCGTCATGGCGAGCGTGATTTCGCTGATCATTTCTCCCGCATGCCTTGCCACAATCGTGGCGCCCAGGATCTGATCCGTCCCTTTTTTGACGTGAACTTTGAAAAATCCTTCGTCTTCACCGTCCGTCACCGCGCGGTCGACCTCTTTCAGGGCGTGGGTAAAGGTTTCGACCTGGAGTCCCTTCTCTTCGGCTTCTTTTGAAGACATTCCGACATGGGCCACTTCGGGATCTGTGTAAGTACACCAGGGAATGATGAGGCTGCCCGTTTTCTTTTTTCCGCCGAAAAGCGCGTTCTGGATCACGATCTTTGCCGCCGCTTCAGCGGTATGCGTAAATTTATGTTTCAGGCAGACGTCGCCTGCCGCATAGATATGAGGATTGCTCGTCTGGAGCAGCTCACTCACCTTGATTCCCTTTTCGTCCTTTTCGACTCCGGCACGGTCAAGATTCAACCCCTCGACGTTGGGAGCGCGGCCGGCACCCATGAGAATTTCATCGACGATAATGGACAGCTCTTTTTGATCCTGTTCAAAATAGATTCTTTTTCCTTCCGGACCCTTTTTCACCTTTTTGAGTTTCGCGTTTAAAAAAATCGCGATCCCTTCCTTTTCAAACCGGGCACGGAGAATTCTCACCGCGTCAGGATCTTCCCGCCCGAGGATTTGCGAAGACCTGTCCAGCAGACTGACTCTGGATCCAAAGCGCGCGAACGCCTGGGCCAATTCACAGCCTATCGGGCCCGAGCCGACGACTCCGAGGCGTTTCGGAAGCGCCGTCAGATTAAAAATTGTTTCGTTGGTTAAAAATCCCGCTTCATTCAACCCTTCCAAGGCCGGGACGACAGGCCTTGCGCCTGTCGCGATCACCGCTTTTTTAAACCGCAGGGTTTTCCCCTCCACTTGAACGGAAGTCGAATCGAGAAACGAGGCCTCCCCCAGAAAGACATCCACGCCGAGGTCCCGGAATCGTTTTGCGGAATCGTGTCCGCTGATCTCGGCACGGATCCGTCTCGTTCTCTCCATGACCCGGCCAAAATCCGCTGCTGAGCCCGCAGGAACATCGATCCCGAACGAGCCGGCGCTTTTTATGTCCGCGCAGACCCGCGAAGAACGGATCATGCTTTTAGAAGGAACACAGCCGTAATTCAGGCAATCCCCGCCCATGAACGCTTTCTCGATCAAGGCTACTTTGGCGCCCAGGCCGGCTGCTCCGGCCGCACAGATTAAACCCGCGGTGCCTGCCCCGATGACAACGAAGTTATAGCTCGAAGCGGGTTTAGGATTCAGCCAGTCGGAGGGATGGACATTGGAAATGAGTTTCCGGTTATGCGGATCCGTCGAATCCATTTCTGCGGGCGAAAACGGCTGCGTCATTTATTTATCCGATCTTCTGCTTGAGCGCTTTTCGGGCAATCCTGGTGATATACAAAGTGACCGCGATCGTAGCGGCGAAGCCGACTCCATAAAGCGCCCATTCCATGGGAGTCCTCGTTCTTCCCGATCCCAAAGAGGCAATGTCTCCGATGAGCGCCCCGATATACACATACAGGACCGTTCCGGGAAGCATCCCGGCCCAGGAAGCAAAAAAGTAATCTTTAAACGCCACTTTGGTCAAACCGAACGCGTAATTCAGAAGGTTAAAAGGGAAGACCGGAGAGAGCCTCGTCAGCAGAACGATTTTCCATCCTTCCCGGCCGACGGCTTCGTCAACCGCCTTGAACTGAACGTTTTTCTCCATCTTTTTTGCGATCATCTTACGCGCCAGATAACGTCCGGTGAGAAACGCGGCGGCAGCACCTAGGGTTGCGGCGATGGAAACAAGAACCGATCCCCACAAGACCCCGAACAATATGCCTGCCCCCATGGTCAGGATAATTCCCGGAAAAAAAGCCACCGTGGCAAGAATATAAATGAGGACGAAAAAGGCGGGCGCCAGAGGACCCGCTCCTTGAATCCATTCCAGAATCTCTTTCATTATTTGCTGCAGGTTCATATACGAAACCTTTTTTTATTTAGACCGGGTTTGAGTTCAAAGGGTTCGATTTAAATAACGAATAAGCTGTTTTGACGGGAGGTCGCGGCTGAATCTATTCCGGCGCCTGGCTTCGCTTTTCAAAACGGTAGCCCTGGTTCTTCACGGTCATCACGCGCCAGGCTTCTTCTCCCAGCTTTCGCCTCAGCGTCCTCACATGCACGTCCACCGTGCGCGTGGTGATCGTGTGGCCGCGTTGATAGCCCCAGACTTTTTCGAGAAGGTCTTCCCGGGTGAGGATCTTGCCTTTCGCGGTCCAGAGGCAGTGAAGAAGCTCGGTTTCCTTGCGGCTGAGTTCTCTTTTTACCGCTCGGACAGTGAGCTCACCTGTACCAAGGTCGAGCGCCAGATTTTCGATCATGAGAACTTTGCGGTTATGGTCGCTGAAAGCCGAGTTGGAGCGGCGGAGAATGGCCTGAATGCGCGCAATGAGTTCGGTGGGATTAAACGGCTTGACCATGTAATCATCGGCGCCGATACCGAGGCCGTAAACTTTGAATGTTTCGCGGGATTCTCCTGAAAGGAAAAGGACAGGGATTTCTTGGGTAAGGGCGTTGTCGCGGAGCCGTTTGCAGACTTCAAATCCGTCGGTCTCGCCGAGATGCAGATCGAGAATAATGAGATCCGGCCTCTCGCTCTCGGCCTGAGCGAGGCCTTTTACGGCATGGTTCGCGGTAAGCGCGGTGAAGCCGGCGCTCTCAAGCCGGGAAGAAAGAGTCCGGAGGATGTTGCTATCGTCGTCAATGATGAGGATTTTCGCTGTCTGCATGCAAGATGTCCGTTCTTTTTAAAACGTATTCGCCTCTGAAAACCGCAGAAGTGTTAAGCCCGGGCGGCAAGAAAATCTACGGAGGGCGGCAATTTTTCGCTGCCTTCGGCCACCGCTTCAAGCCGCTGTCCCGGCGAAAGACCTGCGGCTCCCCCTTCAGGAAGTTCGAGAACGGCGTGCGTTCCAGCGGGTGCCGAGGTCATGCTCCAGGGGGCAACGCCCCTCTTCACGGCCGTAACTCTGCCGTCTTTTCCCAGCATGACGGCGTCGATCGAAAATCTCATAAAAAACATGTGGATGGATCCGCAGGGGATAAGCAAAAGCCCTCGTCCCTCAGGAAGCTCTTTACGGAATTGAAGACCGGCGAGCCGGGAAAAAAACCCGTCCGCGATCTCGACCTTTCCTGCGGCGGCACGGCCGCTTTCTTTCACAATCAGTTTCAAACGAACTCCTGTGTAAGGTTATGTCTGCCCGCCGGGACAGCTTTTAGGTCTCGTCTTGCTTATATACCCGGGCTAGAACTCCCTATCCGCGTGTGATAGAATGGGCGTCCCTTTTCCGGGGAGCTCTATTAATCATCGAACAATGCAATAATTAATTGAGCCGTCATCTTCGTGGCGGCTTTTTTTTAACCCTGAGAAAGCCGCAGCGCTCGATCAGGATGGCGCTCGAGCAGTTGATTTCCACCCCCCCAACGCAGACCGCCGCTTCACACTGGAGGATACAATGGTAAAGATTGGTGAAAAAGTCGAAGATTTTCAGGTCAAAGCTTATCACAACGACGATGTCAAAACGCTGAAACTTTCAGATTATAAAGGCAAGTGGGTCGCCGTGGTTTTCTATCCCGCTGACTTCACGTTCATCTGCCCGACGGAACTCGAGGAACTTGCGGTCACGTACGCGGAATTTCAAAAGGAAGGCTGTGAACTTCTTTCGGTCAGCACCGACACGGTTTTCGTGCACAAGGCTTGGCACGACGCCTCCCCCGCGATCAAGAAGATCAAGTTCCCGATGCTCGCCGATCCGAGCGGCGCCCTTACCCGCCAGTTCGGCACGATGATCGAAGCCGAAGGGCTTTCGCTCCGCGGCAGTTTCGTGATCGATCCCGACGGCGTTCTCAAGTGCATCGAGATCCACGACAATTCCGTGGGCCGCAGCGCGAAGGAACTGCTCCGTAAAGTCCGCGCGGCGAAATTCGTGCGCGAGAACAAAGGCGAAGTCTGCCCCGCAAGCTGGGAACCCGGCGCGAAAACGCTGAAACCCGGTCTTGATCTCGTCGGAAAGATCTAGGCTAAGAAGTCCGAGTCCACTATAGAGAGGTCTCCCCCCAGCAAGCGGGAGACCTCTTTCCAGTCAACAGCCAGGAGGATTTATGACCTTTAAATTACCCGCTCTACCTTACAGCCTTGATGCGCTCAGCCCTCATATGTCGAAAGAGACCCTCGAGTTCCATCACGGTAAGCACCACGCTAAATACGTAGATACCTTAAACCAGAAGATCTCGGGGACGCCTTTCGAAAAAAAGTCGCTCGAAGAAATCATCCGCGAGTCGGACGGACCCATCTTCAACAACGCAGCCCAGACGTGGAACCACACGTTTTTCTGGAATTGTCTGTCGCCAGAAGGCGGCGGCGCTCCCGAAGGCGTGCTCGCAAACTCGCTCAACAAGGCGTTTCAGTCTTTCGAGAAGTTCAAGGAAGACTTCACGAACCAGGCGACGGTCCTTTTCGGAGCGGGCTGGACATGGCTCGTAAAAAAACAGGACGGAACGCTGGCGATCGTGAACCTGCCGAATGCGGGCTGCCCGTTGAAAGACGGACAGACGCCGCTCATGACGCTCGACGTCTGGGAACACGCTTACTACATCGATTACAGAAATCTGCGGCCGAAGTTTATCGAAGCTTTCTGGAATCTGGTGAATTGGGATTTTGTGGAAAGCCAGCTGCAGGGTACGAAAAAAGCCGTCGAAGTGCCTGTCGGTAATTAAGAGCGCGTCTATTTGCAGAAAAGAAAGGCCGGAACGGAAACGTTCCGGCCTTTTTTATATAAAGGTACCTCCCCCGCAGTTTAAACCGGATCGAGCCAGAGGATAAATGCGGCCGTGACGAGCAGGTTCGCCAGGGCAAGGGGGAAAATGCCTTTCCAACCGAGCTCCATGAGCTGGTCGTAGCGGAACCGCGGGAGCGTCCAGCGGATCGTCATGAAAAGCCAGGCGAAGAAAATAACCTTGAAGGTGAAGGAAAAAATCTGGAGCGCGGTAACAAGCAGATGCGGCACCGAGAGAAACGAGCCCCAGGGAAAATGAAAACCGTCGGCGAGAAGATAAGGCACCTGCCAGCCGCCGAAGAAAAGAGTGGTCGCGAGGGCCGCGATCAGGATCGTCTCGATAAAGTCCGTGAAATAAAACATGCCGAATTTCATCCCGCTGTATTCCGTGAAATAACCCACGATCTCCGACTCCCCTTCCGGCATATCGTACGGAATACGTTTCGTTTCCGCGATCCCCGCCGCGAGAAAGAGAAAAAAGCTGAGGGGCTGGAGAAAAAATCCCCACTTCGGCAGCCAGCCCCAGAGAAGGTATTCCCCCTGACCGCGCGAAATCGCCTGGAGGTCCGCGGAGCCGTAGATCATGACGATGCCCAGGATCGTGAGGCCGAGTGAAATCTCGTAGGAAATCATCTGACTCGCGGCGCGGAGGCTGCCGATGAAGGCGTAGTTGCTGTTCGATGAGAAGCCCGCGAGAATGACTCCGTAAACGCCCATCGAAGCCATGGCGAAGATAAACAGGATGCCGACATTGACCGGCGCCACCTGAAGGTTAATTACGGTATCGCCGATCCGTAGAACGTCTCCGAAGGGAATCGCCGCGAAGCCCATGAGCGCGAACGTAAGCGACATGGCGGGTGCCAGCGTGTGCAGAAATCTATCGCCGTAAGGCGGTATGTAATCTTCCTTCATGAACATCTTGATCGCGTCCGCGATAGGATGAAAAAGCCCGAGTGAATTAACGGGCTTGAGCAGCCAGTTGACGGGAGCGGCCCATTTCCACGGCAGGATGACGAAGGCGCGGTTCGCGCCGATGCGGTCCTGCATCACGGCGCTCTGTTTGCGCTCGATCCAGGTATGCAGGGCGGCAAAATTAATCACCGAGAAAAGAACGAGCCCGGCGAGGACGATAGTAATGATCATAAGATTTCGTCGAATTGCTGAAGGGCGGGAATGGTCGGCGCCGCCATGGTTCTGATGTCCTCCCCGACCGCTTTCAGCTTCTCATAAGTCAGGCCCGCGAAGACAGTGTTCGTTAAAGCCATTTCATTGAAGACATCTTCCGGCCCTTCATAGGTCCAGTGTACGCCGAGATGCCTGGCGAGATCCGCCATAATCAGCCATTCAGGCCGCGCGAGCGCCGCAGGCTCGAGTACCTTGTCGAATTTCTGGATGATGCCTTCGAAATTCGTGAACGTGCCGTCTTTCTCGACATGGGTCGCGGAGGGAAGAACGAGAGAGACGGTCTCGGACGTAAGATTCTGATTCGTGCCAATGAACAGACTCCATTTCAATTTCGAAAGCGCGCTCTGCACCTTGGCCGGATTCAAGCGGGACAACAAATCCTGGCCGAAAATCACGATGCCTTCGGCTTTCCCCGCATCGCACTCATCGATGAACTTTTCCGCGGCGTCTTTTTCATAATTGAAACCCATGGCCTGGGCCCCTTTTGAATTCGGGTTCTTGTCGGCCCGGATCAGAATGTCGTCCTGATATCCTTCGGCGTTGGGAGAGACGAGAATGACTTTCGCTTTGAGCGAATCCTGGAAAAGTTTTTTTACGAGATAGAGTTCTTCGTTTGAGAGCTGAGGTGAAACGAAAACCCCGGTTTTTCCGGCGGATCCCTGAATTTTGAGCGCCGCTTCGGCGAGACTCTCATCCCAGGTAACAGGCGTTACCGACTCTTTGGTGCGCTTGACGGGCTCGGAAAGACGATTGATGTCGTGGAATTTATAGCCGTACCGGCCCTCGTCGCACATCCACCATTTGTTCACGTGTTCATTGTAACGGGGCTTTAGACGTTTCACGCGCTCCCGGCCGTGGTGCGGTCGGTCAATATTGTAATGGACCTGAATATTGCAGCCGCGCGAACACCCGTTGCATATCGAGTTCCCTTCACGGAGATACCACACCCGGATCTTGAAACGGAAGTCTTTGTCCGTGAGCGCACCGACGGGGCAAATATCCACCGTGCAGCCGGAATATTTATTGTCGAGATTTTTTCCCGGCGAGACCGCGATTTCGGTATGGTCGCCGCGCTCGATAAAGCCGAGTTCGGAAGTCTTCGGAATCTCGTCGCAGAAGCGGACGCAGCGCGAACACAGAATGCAGCGTTCGGCGTCGAGCATCACCGTGGGGCCGAGCGAAACCGCTTTCGGCTTTTTGTTTTTGTATTCTTCGAGCCGGCTGTTGTACAGACCGTGCTTCATATAATAGTCCTGCAGCCAGCATTCGCCCGCCTGGTCGCAGACCGGACAGTCCACCGGATGATTAATGAGAAGGAATTCGAGAACGTGCTGGCGGGTCTTCAGGACTTTTTCTGTGTTCGTCTTGACGACCATGCCGTCCGCGGCAGTCATGTGGCAGGCGATCTGGAGCTTCGGCATTTTTTCGATTTCGACGAGGCACATGCGGCAGTTGCCCGCGACGGAGAGGCCGGGGTGATAGCAGTAATAAGGAACGTCGATGCCGAGTTTCTTCGCGGCTTCGATCACCCGAGTTCCCGGCGCTACCTCGACTTCTTTTCCGTCAATCGTCAGCTTCGGCATAATTCCTTTTATGGGGACAGGCTTGAAAGCCTGTCCCCTAATTCTACGTATTCACGCTCGCCCCCGCGCTTCGTCGAAGACGCGTGATGGAAGAGCCTGGATCGGATATAAGGGTTTGATTTCTTCTGCGCTATATAGTCTTCGAACTCGGCGCGGAACTTTGTCGGATAACTCCGGAGGGGCATCGCGGCGCCATCAGCGAGCGCGCAGATCGTCGTGCCGCCCAGGAACGAACAGATGTCGAGCAGTTTATCGATGTCTTCTTTCCTGCCTTCTCCCGCGACAACGCGATTCAATATCTTGTAAACCCAGCCCGTCCCTTCGCGGCAAGGCGAACACTGGCCGCAGGATTCGTGCGCGTAAAAACGCATCGTGACGAGTAATGCTTCCACCATCGACGTCGTCTCGTCCATAACGATCACGCCGCCCGAGCCCGCCATGGTGTTGAGCGCGCGCAGCTGGTCGAAATCCATGCCGACGTCGATCTCGTCCGCCGTAAGCATCGCCGCGGACG
>Ga0163152_10000263_pt1 | contig 94869 bp, 69 predicted proteins | sample OliLakLV19MP8IB2_FD_148635 | JGI IMG/M metagenome (GOLD analysis project Ga0163152, IMG submission 148635) | Freshwater microbial mat bacterial communities from Lake Vanda, McMurdo Dry Valleys, Antarctica - Oligotrophic Lake LV.19.MP8.IB-2 | ecosystem: Environmental > Aquatic > Freshwater >...
AGAGCATTATTTTTTTGCTTTATCAGTCGGTAGCCGGAGGCTACCGACATCGGCTGTTTTTTTTTAAAAAACAGCCGATAGTAGCAAGCGGTGCCTGTAAAAAAAGCGATCATCGTCCGTCTTCCGTCTTACCCTCTTACTCTCTTACTCTCTTACCTTCTTACACCAGCCAATCGAGTCTGCCTTCATAAAGGAAATAGAACACGGCCCCGATAATCAACGGCGTGATGATAGATATGAACATGAGCCCATAATACCAGCCGGGTATACGGCTAGGCTCAATCAGATCTGCGAGCCCGGCGATTATCAGGATGACTAGGATCACGCCCGGGAAAATGAAGGTTAGGTAAGCCGCTACATATTCATTCCAGAGCCAGATACCAGAATAAATTACCGCTTGTAAGAGGACGATAATAGCAAGGTTGATACGGGTTTCCGATCTGTCGGCTTTTTTCATTCGTTAAGGAACTGTTTGCGGGTACAATATATTGAACCCAATCGTGGTTTATCTTTCCGATATGAAAGCTTTTATACATCTGAGCCTTTTGCTGGGGTCTCTTGGGATGGAAGTGCCTGTTTTCGCCCAGACCATCGAAGAATACCAAGCAAATTATGCTAAAAGGATTACCCAGGAAATGATCAATGGCGTATACATCCCTTCTGACCTAGAGGATGCGTTCAGCGAGTTGGTGAGATTGGCAGACCCAAAGGGACTGGCGGAATTTAAGGTAGCTCCCGAAGATTCCGTGAGGCGAAAACTCCATTTTGGGTTGGGTCGGTGGATGGTGATCAACTGGGGTTTCGAAGAAGGATCCCGGATATCACATTGTATGAAAGGAAGAGGGGTTTCACTGCCCGATGATATGGTTGAAGTCATCATCATCACCTGGCATCGCAATCTCAATGGCAGGCCGATCAAATTTGAAGAAGAAGTCGCCATCATTGAAAAGCGTAAAGCCGTAGAAAAAGCGAAACGTGATGCCCAAAAAGAAGTAATTATATTGGAAAAGCGACCCCATAAAGATTGATCCGTGATCCGTGATCAAGTTTGAGAATTGTAGCGCTGGAGCTTGACACTAGTTACTGAATTCTCACATCTTACACCTTACTACTTGCATAGCATACCTCACGCTACGTGCTCTCTGCACCCTGCTCTCTGCTCCTTGCTCCCTGCATCAAACCACTTTGTCCGCGCAATACGAACTCGCAAAAGCATCAGGCTTGGCTTTGAACACGAAGCCCATCCCGAGGATGTAACCCATGGCCTCACGCAGCGCTTCGTTTGATTTGAAATGTGGATCTGTGTTGATATCCGCATGCACTTCCAGCTCGATTTCATATTCATCCAGCAGGTCACAAAGTTTGTAAGCGACATCAACGGATTTCCAAACCTCAGTGATCATGCGTTCACGAAGGCTGATTTGCTTGTCTGACTTTTCATTGTGTATAAACATAAATCCCCCTTTCTTTTCCCTCAGAAAAACAATGACAGTGGCATATTCCGTCACTGTACTGCGGACTTGTGAATCGGTGCCAATGCAAACCTTCAATCGGTAGCCTTCAGCAATTTCACGTTCGACGGTGGAGCGCACAGCATCAAGGATATTTTCTTCTATCTGTTCACCATTAAATCTTCTCCAGCCCATATGAAAGATTTTTATTGCTTGTAAAGTTAGCAAAATCAATGTAGAAGGTGTATGCGGAGGAGGGTAAAAGAATGGTAAAGGCATGGCGGAGTCAAACGCAACACTATTAAATGTTTACCATTAAATATTCAGGGGAAGGATTGGCTATTCCAATTGCTGGTAGTTGACAGCTGATAGCTGGCGGCTGAAATCGCTCTTAATTTTGCAGTACCAAAACATCCGTCTCATCAAACTCTCTGAAGTCCACCTGGCTTAAGCCCGACACCCCCTGTTCTTCCATATATACCCCGTAGATTGTATCTACCGCAGCCATCGTCGTCTTGTTGTGCGTCACGATGATAAACTGGGACTGGGCAGAGAACTTTTTGATGATCTTGTTGAACTTCTGGATGTTAGCATCATCTAACGGAGCATCGACCTCATCAAATACGCAGAAAGGCGCTGGCTTCATGAGATACAGGGCAAACAGTAGTGCTATAGCGGTCAATGTCTTTTCTCCACCTGAAAGCTGTGACAAAGACTTTGGCCGCTTTCCTTTTGGTTTGGCTACGATATCGATTTCAGATTCGAGTGGATCTTCAGGATTGAGCAGGATCAGGTCGCAGGTATCATCTTCGGTAAACAAACTGCGGAAAACTTCAATAAAGTTTTCACGGACTTTGTCAAAGGATTCAAGAAATTGACCGGTAGCAGTTTCTTCTATCTCTGTAATGGTAGCTAAAAGTGAATCTTTCGCGCTGAGGATATCCTGCCGCTGCACATTAATATTATCAAATCTGATCTTGATTTCTTCATGAGCCTCAATAGCCATCGGATTGATCTCCCCATAGTTTTCAAGCCTGTTGCGCAGACGTTGCACTTTGGCTTCCAACTCATCAAGCGGCATCTCTTCATTGAGATGTTCGGCAGTGATATCTTCAAGCCGTACCCCAAACTCAACCTCCATCCGTTCAGAAATCGCTAGCAGGCGGAACTTGAGATTGTTGTGCTGGTCTTTAAGCTCGTTGATCAGGTACTGCAGCACATTTCGTTGTTTCTCTACCGTTTTTATTTTATCGTCCGATAGTGCGATTTCATTTCGCTGCTGATAATATCCTTGTTCAACTTCGGTGAGATGGGCTTCTTTTGTTTTTTTCTCCTGGTATTGCTTTTGCAGTGATGTTGTCATTTCTTCTGCTTTGAGCAACATGCTCTCCAACTCATTTGATTCGCTCTCAATCTGTTGGGTATGCAGATCTCTGGCCTGGCTGATTTGTTGATCCTGATCAGTATGGTATTTCAATTCGCGACCAAGACTTTCCAATTTATTGGCCATATGGATTTCCTGCAACTTCAGTTCATTTGCAGCGCTGTCCGCTTCGTTTATCTGGCGCTGAATGGTCTGGTACTGTTCTTCGGATTGCTCCATGGACTGCGCATAGTCCTTGTATTTCGCTTTCTTTTCCTCAAGGTCGATGGAAGTGGATTGTACCCTTGATTCAATATCTCTTAAGGATTCAATATTTTTTTCTTTACGGCGATAGCAGTCTTCAATGCGTTCGCTGACGTGATGGAGTCTCGAGTTTAATTCTGCCCATGATTGCATCAGGTGGACTGCCTGTGTGCGCAAAGCTTGTAATTGCCCACTGATGTCAACAGCTTGCAAGGCCGTAAGCTGAGACTGCGTCTGGTGGACTTTGTTTTGTATTTGGTGCCATGACTGACGCAGATCAAGTATTTCCTGTTCGAGATGTTCAAGGTGTTTCTTTCGGCCAAGTTTTTTACCCTCAAACAAGCCTACACTTCCACCTGTCAATTGCCCGGCACGTCGTATCATCTGTGCCTGCTTGTCGATGATGGTCACTCCATTGAGATCCAGGGAAGCAATATGTACATCCAATGGTGAACCATTACTCACATATACATTATGCAGTAACTGGCGAACCAGGTTTTCATAGCCGGCTTCAATTTCGAGGTTTTGCAACAATGGAATTAGTCCGGAATGACTTTCTGTAGTGAGGCTAAGGTGAAATTCTGATAGAATGAAAAAATTAGCTCTGCCTTTCTGCGCGAAGCTCAATAATTTGACTGCACGTGAAGCTTCATCCCATGTCTTAACCACATAATAATTGAGATAAGGCTCAAGGATTTGTTCGACGATGACTCTATGTTGCTGATCGCAATAAATGACATCCGAAAGCAACGGTGCTGTTACATTCCAATCCTGGGCTTTGTTGAGAAACTTGATAGATTCCGGGAAACCCTCCAGATTAGAAATCATATCCTTCAGCAAATCTGCTTCGTGTGATCTGGCATCAAGTGTACGTTGTGTTTGTCGTAATTGATCCAGTTCGGCCGTCAGACTGATTTCCAGTTCGCGAATGGTGCGCATTCGCTGAAGTTCCTGCTCTTCGAGAGCAGATAGTTCGCTTGCAGCCTGCTCTTTGCGCGCTCCTTCTGTCTTTAATTGCTCTTGGAGCGTAGTGGATTCTTCTTCAAACTTGTGTGTGTCATCAGCCAGGATTTTATTTTCATTGCGGATGATATCAGCATTATTGAGCAGGACGGCAATATTTTTTTCCAGATCAAATACTTCCTTTTCAAACTGCTGGTGGAGTTGGCTGACCGCTTCACGGTTTTCCACCATTTCCTGATATTGTTTTGAGATGGTATCTCTCCTATCCTGAGCATCCAGTAAAAGGAAACGATGCGATTCAAGTGTGACAAACTGCTCATCATGCTGACTGCGCAACGCAGCGATTTCCTCTTGTATTTTCGCGAGCCGTTCGTTGGCTTTTGAAATTTGCAACCCGAGGTTTTGTTTGTTCTGACGAATGAAGGCTATTTTCTGTTCTGCCAGGTTTTTTTCATTTTCAGTCCCCCTGATCCGAGCTACTAATTCATTGAGTTCTTTTTGGAAAGCACTGACAGATAGCTCATCACCCAGGTGATTTTTCTTTAGCTTTTCAAGGTCGGCATGCATGAGGCCGAGATCTGCCTCCAGGCGACCATACTGATCTGTTTCCTCCTGAATTCTCTTCTCAGAATTAGCGAATTGCTCGCGGAGTTCAACATTGTTTCGTGCGCCAAGTGTGAGGCTTAATTCTTTATAATCTTTTTTAAGTTCAAAATACTTTGCAGTCCGCTTGGCCTGCTTTTCCAGGGTTTCAAGATTGGTCTGAATTTCCTTCAGGATATCATCTATTCGCGTCAGGTCTTCAGAGGTCAATTTAAGCTTGAGCATTGTTTCATGCTTACGCTTCTTGTACTTGGAGATGCCGGCAGCTTGTTCAAACATCTTCCGTCGCGCATTGTCTTTGTCGTAGAGGATATCATCTACCATGCCAAGTGCAATGATCGCATAGGAGTTGGAGCCGATACCTGTATCAATCAGAATGGATTGAATATCCTTAAGACGACATGTGACACCGTTTAGTTTATATTCACTTTCACCACTTCTATAGAGGTGACGCGAGATGACTACTTCAGAATATTCAGAGGGGAGGATACCCAGGTTATTGTCAAAGGTGATGGCCACCTGGGCTACTGGGGCGGGTTTCCTTTTTTTGGTTCCGTTAAAAATGATATCCGCCATATTTTCAAGGCGGAGTTCCTTTCCTTTTTGTTCACCAAGTACCCAACGGATGGCATCCACCACATTGGATTTACCCGAACCATTCGGGCCCACAACTCCAATTACATTTTCATCAAAATGGAGGACAGTATCGTTGGCGAAGCTTTTAAACCCCTTTAATTCCAGACTCTTCAGACGCATTGGCCAAAGATAAGATATTCATTTATAAGAAGTTCTGAGATATGTAGCCCATCAATCACATTATAACAAACCCCCATTTATTGTCTTCTGAAAGGCAAACTATTGTGCTGCGGCACCTGCCTTCATTTTGTGGGAAAGTTCTGGCCCGAGGTACTTTTCGATCAGAAAATGGACCCCATAGATCGCCGGGGTGAGTAAAATGGCCATCGCAAATTTGTAGATATAATTGACCACCCCGATTGCTAAAACCCTGACCAGGTCCCAGTCTGAGCCGATATAAAAGGCGATAACGAGTACAATAAAGCTGTCGATAAACTGGGAAACTAGTGTGGAGCCTGTTGCCCGCAGCCAGATTTTTTTCTCCCCCGTGATTTTTCTGATTTTATGAAAGACAATGACATCGAGTAGCTGGCCGATTAAAAAGGCAATAATGGAGCCTGCAATGATCCAAAGCCCTTGACCGAAGATGCGGGTAAAGGCAAGATTCATATCCGGAAGGCTTGTCTCAGGCGTTTCCCTGATACCACTTAGATTTTGCCACCAGTCATTCGGGGGTGTTTTAATAGCGAGAAATGCCATCAGGAAAGCATAGACGATAAGGCCTACGGTAAGCCATGATAGAAAACGAACTCCTTTACGGCCAAAATATTCGTTGATGATATCGGTCATGACAAAAACAACCGGCCATAGCAATACGCCGGCGGTAAGATTGAAGCCAAGGTCGTGCACACCAAAAAGGGTCATCGATAGCGGGTCAAAACCAAATAGTTTTTCGAGGGAAAAAATCTTGATACCAATAAATTCTGCCAGCATGGCATTGGCAATGAAAAAACCACCGAGGATGATAAATAGCCTCGTGGGCTTAGAGGCCAGGATTTCTGATGTCATAGCGGAATATTATCTGAAAGATACCAAAGTACCTGATTTGTTCGTCTATGTTCATACCATCATTTCATCGTCTTTCTTATGAAGGCATTTTTCCGATTGATCTTGTTTTTTATACCTGCTGCTGCCCCGATGCATCCGGCATTTTGCCAGGCGGACAACCTGCGCAGGGAAATTGAAGAAATCATCACGTATGAGGCTGGTATTGATTTCAGTGTTGTTCCAGGGGTCATGGTAGGCGTTGTGGATGGAGATAGCCTATATATCAGCTCCTATGGGGAACAAATGGATCAAGAAGGCATATTCGAACTAGGTAGTGTGACAAAGCCACTTATTTCATGGCTGACGGATCAGGCGCTGGATTCACTCGGCTGGACAAGAGGTGTTTCCGTCTGTCGTTTTCTACCGGATTCACTTTGCACCGCACCATGGGAAACTGTAACCATAGAAGAGCTGCTTAACCATAGAGCAGGTCTTCCGCCTTTTCCTGACAATATTGGTTCCATTGAAGCCTCGGTCACAGACCCGTATGCTCCCTATACGATCATGCGATTGGCATCGGATGTAAAGCAGATGTCTCCTCATGCAGGAAAATATAGTTATAGTCATGTAGGCTACGCAATATTATACTGGCTTTTTGAAAGGGTAGGGGGTATTGAATCGTTTACAGAACAGAAACTTGTAGAGCCTCTTCAATTGAAGAGTACCGGCTTCGATATAGCTGATGCTCGAATCGCGAAGGGGCACGGCATGGATGGCAGGATCCGACCACCATGGCACTGCAGTGCATTATCGCCGGCCATGGGATTGAAATCCCGAATGCTTGATCTTTTGACTATTATAAAATATATTTCCCCCGACCTTGCCTTAAAGACCCCGGTACTGAATGCAGAATTAAGAAAGGAATTGAAAGTCCTGAATAAAAACGAGACGTTTAAAGTTATGGACGGTTGGTTTCTAATTGAGTCTTCATCAGCGATTGTCTACTATCATACCGGACGTACCGGCGGGCACCACACGAGTATCGCTTTTATGCCAGAAGCCAGAAAAGGAGTGGTGGTCATTTCCAATGGTTCCCTCGGCTCCAGAGAGCTCAGCCTCTTAGTACTGAGTATGGTAGCCAGAGCAAAAACGAAATAATTTCCACAAGACCCTCTTACGCTCTCACGCTCTTACTTTCTTACAAGTGATTATTTTTGTGCCATGAAACCAGACCCATTAAAAGATCTTCAGCAACTAAAAAACCTCTTTCCGGACATGGCACCCTATGTCCCTGACCCAAATGAGAAGGAGGAGGAAAAACCCGGAATCCTTATTTCAGATAAGGAAAAAGCACAGATGAAACTCTACGTCTCTCGGGACAAGAAGCAAAGGGGTGGTAAACAAGTAACGCTTGTGCAAGGCCACGATGGCCCAGACCAGGTGATGGAGCAACTGCTTTCAAAATTGAAGTCGTTATGCTCAGCCGGAGGCAGCCTCAAGGACGGTGAGCTCATCATCCAGGGTGATCATGTCAAGAAGGTTATTGACTATCTGGTCAAGTCCGGCTATAAATTAACGAAACAGAAGGGTGGGTGAGCAGTAGGCAGTAGGCAGGGGAAGTTTGGGGAATAATAAAAATCAAAAAGGCATTTCAAAGAAATGCCTTTTTGATTTAGTTGCTAACTGCTAACTTTTCATGCTTCGGCTCCGCTCAGCACATCGCTTTTCAATTTTCATTTTTCACTGCCTACTGCCACCTATTGGTGAATAGCCTTGAGCACAGTTCTTGTGTTTTTATCCTGTAGGACTACCAGTATCAATCCCTGGGGCAAATCTCCTTCATTAAATAATTTTGTAGCCTGACCGGATTGGTAAATCCACTCTTCCTTGGAAATCAATCTGCCATGTACATCCATCAGGGAGATCGTGACTTCACCTGCTGTTGAAGGCTCACCATAGATGCTGAATACTTCCTTGAATGGATTAGGTCTTATCTGCCAGCCCGCTGGATTTGCTTCAGGATTATTGGTGCTGGTGATGACGATAGTAACTGAAATCCATGATGTATCTGATCCGCAAGGATTGTAAACGATAAGTGATATCTGGTATTGCCCGGATACATTGTATTCAACTGTCGGGTTGAGGCTGTTATCTGTACGGCCATCACCAAAAGACCAGCGAAGACTATCATAATCTGTACCAGGATATTCGAGTGAAACAATATTTTCAACCTGTGTGTGCGCAAAGGTAGCATCCGGTGCGCCGCCAACTTGGATGAGGTCATTCAGCAGTAACACGTCAGTTCCCTGACCATTTGTAGCTTGCAATGAGACTGAATAGCTGCCGGGTACATTGTACACAACCGTTGGATTTTGAAGTGTCGAGGTGGCAGGATTACCGCCAGTAAAAACCCATGACCAGGCTGTAGGATTGTTTTGTGACTGATCAATAAATGATACTTCAAAAGAAGCGCAACCTGTGTGATCACTATACCCAAAGAAGGCATTCGGTACAGTAGACAATTGAATGATGATCACCATGGTGTCATTCCCACAATTGTTAGTCGAAATGAGACTCACCGTATAAGTTCCGAATACACCATAATCGTGTACCGGATTTGTTTCAATAGAGGTCTGTCCGTCGCCAAATGACCAGAAGTAACTTTCAGCACCTAAACTTTCATTGTCAAAGGTGACAGTTGTCTGGTCTGTGGAGAGCAGGAATGCTGCCTCAGGTGCTGAGCCAACGGTCACTAATCCATTCCAGGCTAAAGTATCAGATCCACCTCCGGAATATGCGATCAATGTTACATCATAGGTTCCGGTTGAGTTGTAAGTAACAGAAGGGTTTTCAAGGTTCGAAGCAGATGGATTTCCTCCTGGGAACGACCAGGCAAACGAGGTAGCATTTGGACTGCTTTCGTTAGTAAAGGTCACATTGACAGGAATACAATCGCCTGATTGCTGGTAGGAAAATCCGGCTTGCGGTGGTGTTTGTATGGTCACTTGTGTCGTACTTGTATCCGGTCCGCAAACGCCGGCAGAAATAAGCGTTACAGTGTAAACACCATCAGCCAAATATCCATGAACAGGATTGGTTATATTGCTTGTGAAGCCATCTCCGAAATTCCATGAAGAACCTGTGGAATTTATGGATTGATTTGTAAAGGAAGTTTGTAAGCCATTGACGAAATAATTGAAACCACTGATAGTCGGGAATTCTACTTCGATATATTCGGTGAGCATGAGTACATCACTTCCTGTACCGTTCGTAACCGTCAACTGCACATCATATAAACCAGGTGTATTATAAGTTACCACCGGGTTGGCCTGGTTGCTGGTGCTTGGTGAACCGCCTTCAAAAATCCAGGCAAAAGAGGTTGGATCACCACCTGACTGATTAGTATATTGAACGACCAATGGCGCACAGCCATATTGCGTGCTTGAGGTAAACAATGCTTCAGGAGCTCCGGTGACCGTAACGGTTTGCTGTAAGGTGTTCGAGCCGCAATCATTGACCACTGTCAGACTGACCTGGTAAACTCCGCTACTTCCGTAGGTATGCACAGGATTTGGATTGGTACTGATGCCTCCATCTCCAAAATTCCAGAGATAGGTATCTCCGAAACTTCCGAGTGAACTGAAATTTACTTGTAGTCCGTTTGTGGTATAGCTGAATTCAGCATTTGGCTGAGGTAAAACAGTAATGTAGTTGTTAATCGTCTGAATGTCCTCGCCGGCTTCATTAAACACATTCAATGTTACATTAAAGGTGCCAGGTGTCTCATAGATCACGGTTGGTTCAAATGCAGTTGAGGATGGAGGTGATCCTCCCGGAAATGACCACTCATAGAATTCAGCGTTCTCGGATGAAAGATTATAGAATTGAACCTCAATCGGGTCACAACCTTCAACGATGTCAGATGAAAAGAAAGCCGTAGGAACGGTAATGATCTCTATGATTTGTGTGTACGTATCAGATCCGCATTCATTCGTGACGGTGAGCGTGACGGTGTAGGTGCCGTCTTCGTTATAACTGTGAATTGGGTTGGTAAGTGTCGATGTGCCACCATCACCAAAATTCCAGGCATAGCTGGTGCCATTCGTGCTTAAATTTTGGAAATCAACTTCCAGTTCATTAATGCTATAATCGAAATCTGCGAAGGGATCTTCGTTGACTATAATATAATTAGTAAAGGTTATAGAATTGGAACCTTGTGCATTTGTTACGGTAAGAGATACATTAAAGCTACCTGCGGTATTATAGGTAACCGTTGGATTTTGGTTTGTACTTGTACTAGGAGTGCCACCTACAAAAGTCCAGCTCCAGGATGTAGGCGTATTGAGGCTTTGGTCATCATAATTGACCACCAAAGGGGTACAGCCTTCTGTTGGATCTGCGTCGAAATCAGCAACAGGAGGTTGAGGTATACCACAAGCTCCCAGACAACTGATCGAAGCTATATAATTATTGATTTCATTGATCGATTGACCGGACCATGCATTCGTATTGTTGACGGAAGGTGCCATGATCGTAGGGGAGCCGGGTGCATCATGGTTGGCAGAGAAATTGTGCCCCATTTCATGCGCCTGTAAAACCCGAAGCATATCCGAATTTGTACTCCAGTCCTGCATGACATGGTAACGGATGCTGGTACACACTGCATTGAGCCATGCCAGCCCGATGACGTCACCACTAAAGTCTCGAGCACTCCACAAGCCTCCTACGTCATGTGTATTAGAAAAGCCAGAAGGGCCCCAACTCGTGAATTCATTCAATAAAAGGTTGATGTTAGGACTGTTTGTCCATGGATCTGTGGATTCACTAGTCGCTACATAGATTTCTACAACGCTAAACTGTAGGTCATCACTGAATTCAAAATCATAATTCGTTTCCACATCATTGATGACCGCCATATTATGGTCTTCAACTTCACTCACGCTTCCATATTTATTAAACATCAGAACGTCATCTGCCAGGGCTATTTGTACGACTTTACATGCCCTGCTTGATGTCTGATGAACCGGTGCATCGTTATGATCTTCCTCAGAATGGAGGAATGGAATCTGAGTATGACTGACGCCACATGATTCGTCTGAAAACTTTTTAAGATTATGCTTGCCCCAGTAGATGACAAACTGATTTTTGGGGGCACCCGGCACAATGTTTCTTGCAGGTTCAATATATAATGCATCTTGTCCCTGGATGATCATCGCGTGGAAGAAGTCTTCATCAGCCGTGATTCGTACATCATACGTGCCTTCATGGGTGAATCCAAAGAAAGTCTTATTTGGCGAGCGTGGGAGTTCAAGTACACCATCAGGTGTCCAAGCTCTGAGCTTGTAATGTGGTGACCGAAGATCACGTGCCCTGAGGTTGAAGCTGAAGTTTTGATCATTGAATATCAGATGTAGTTCCTGGAAATAGTCTTTTGACCGAAGCAGGGTTGCAACATCCTCAGTCCGCAGGGTAGCCAGGGTGTAAGAAGAAAACTGTTGGCTCAGATAAGATGCTTCTTCTGCTGAGGCGCGTTGAGGTTTGAAGCGGATGGTCTCCTGGCTAAAAGCCTGGGAAATAGAAAAAAACAGCAGAAAAAACAGAATTGCAGGTGTACTCAGTAACTTTTTGTTCATTCCTTGTGAGATTTGTCAAAAAACAATTTAATGTTCAGATTCGTTAGGTCTAGGGTTAATAGTGGATAAGTGGTGGGGCTTGCGGCGCAAATTAACTAAAAATTGTGCTAACTATTTCTATATTAGAGAAAAAAGTTATCTATTTGTAACCCCTTTGCCAAACAAGACAAAATTATATACTAAAATGAGGTTATTTCTAAGAACAATCTTTGTAATTATCCTTGCCGCCTCTACGCTTCTCCAGGCTGACGCTCAGACCACTGGGAAAAAGAAATTTGTCAAGCCAGGATCTGAAGAATCGAAAAAGGCAGAGGAGAAAGCTGAAGCGCCTTCTAAGTGGGGATTTGGTATTAACCTTGGTAATATTGGTTTTGCCGGTAATGCTGTCAATATAGGGCTGGACCCAAACGTAGCCTACAGACTCAAGGATGGCCTCGCGGCTGGGTTTATGCTAAAGATGAATTACTACAATGCTAAGTACCGAACTACCTCCGGCAATCTTACCTATACCGCTTTTGATTGGGGGCCAACACTTTTTGCAAGGATCAAACCACTCCTGAAAATGGAGGATGCCACACCCTTCATGCAGGGTATTTTCTTTCAGGCAGAATACGAAAGATCATATGTTTCCAGGGAGAAGATTGACGATTTTGGCAATGTGCAGATCAGTGACGACGGGACCAAAATTCTGACCGAAGTCAACCTTGAACATTACTTGTATGTCGGTGCGGGTCTTTCCAGTGGTTATCCTTTCAGTTCATTTATTTCTTTTCACTACAATTTGCTTGATAAACCTGAATTGAGCAGGTTGCCGTTCACCTACCGGATTGGCTTTACCTGGAATTATTGATCAGAATTTGTATCCGACCTGCACCAAAAGATACCTTCCGGCTTGCGGATAGTAGCCCTTTTGATGGTAGATGTCTGATCCTTCTGAGCCTACGTATGGATCATCCGGTGTCGGATCATAACCCTCCGAACTGAACCTGTATATCCATGCATTGGATTCATAGGACTCATTCAAGGCATTTCTAAGTAATAAGCCCACGCTGAGTTCTTTTCCTCCTTTCTGAAACCAGGTCCAATTGATACCAGCGTCCGTTACGAAGTACGGATCCAGGGATGATGGTTCCCGGGACGTATTATCAGCATATTGTTTGCCTATATACCGACCTCCCAGGTTAACAGCTATTTCATGCTTTTCATTGGAGACCAGCGTATACGCTGCGAGTGCATTTGCCAGTAGACCGGGAGAGAAAGCAAGGTCACTATTTTCATAGTCTACAGTCTCCTGAAGACCAGTAGACCAGTTATCAATATACTCCGTGAAAGCTTGGATCTTATTACTACTCAGAGTTGCCTGAGCTTGTATTTCGAGTTTTTCAAAAGGTCGTATGGACACCGATGTTTCAAATCCGATTCTATGGCTACGGTCCACGTTGACCCTTGTGTAAGCTCCTACGTCATTAAGCCTTCCTGTTGGCACTAATTGGTCCTTATATTGCATTACATAGCCAACCGCTTCAAATGTGACCGTTTTCTGCTGGTAACGGAATCCTAATTCAGTATCCCATAACCTTTCCGGGTCCGGGCGGCTCAAGGGGGTGGATTGGGTATAATCATCGCGGTTCGGCTCTTTGTTACTCAGACCCGTAAGCCCGTAGACCGAGCTGTAGGCGCCAAGGGAATAGCTGAAACCAATTTTGGGATTGAAAAATTTCAAGCTAACATTCTGGTCAACAGGATTGCCGTCTTCATCCGGTCCTTCGAATGCATAGCGTATCCACCTGCCTTGCAGATCAACCGTCAGATCCAGATTATCGGTGATTTTGTTATTGCTCCTGGCGAAAACATTCCAGTCAGTCTTAACTGCAGCATTATCGTAATAGGGTTGCGGGAACTCATCCGGAGCTGTTGATGCTGTCCAAACCACTTTTCCAAAGTGCTGCCCTTCGTACCTGTTCCAACCTCCGCCCGTAACAAAGTAACGTTTACCAGGAGTCCCAATATGGAGTGTTGAAATGAATCCGTAATAATCATTATCCAGCCATAATTGACGCACGAGATCAGAGGGTTCTATAAATCCGGTAATTCCATAATCGGATAAGGTCTGATTAGCTTTGTATTGTTCAAAATACCCAGCGCCATGCGTATAATGCAAGGCCGTATTCCATCGTGCGAAAGGGGTGATGGACTGGTCGAAATGAAACTGCGCATGACTTTGCCGGTAATCATCTACTTCATTATCATAAGGCTCACCAGGTTTTTCCGCTCCAGCCGTATTGAAGGTACGTAGTTGCGGATCGTTGATATATTGCTCCGGAACTCCGTTCCATGCCTGGTAGGTAAGTTCGTCCCCAATAGCATACACCAATCTCACATTGGTCTGATCATGATGGTATCCCGCTGAACCATACAAGGAATACAAGGTGCTTTCGGCTCTGTCGATATATCCATCTGAAGATATATAACTCGCTCTGCCATCGAACGTAAATCTTCCGTTGATCAAGCCGGATCCACCAGCTAGCGTAACACGTCTTGTATCAAAGCTTCCTCCACTCAATTTAAGGTTTCCGTAAGGTTCGTAATTGAAACCAAGAGTGTTGATGTGGATACCTCCACCCAAGTCACCAACCCCAGGCTTACTCCAGCCAAGACCGCGTTGAACCTGAATATTAGTCGTAGAACTTGCAAGGTCAGGAAGATCTACCCAAAAAACATTATGTGATTCTGCATCATTGACAGGGATTCCGTTTAGGGTAACATTTATTCTTGTTGGATCAGTACCTCGTATCCTAAGACCTGAATAACCAATCCCCTGGCCGGCATCTGATGTTGCGACCAATGATGGAGTCCCTTCCAGTATATATGGCATGTCTTGTGCAAAGTCTCTTTTCTGGATTTCAGCAGCAGTAACGTTTTCATGCGTGACAGGCTCTTTATCTCCGGCTTTGCTGGCAACGACACTGATTTCATCGATTCTAATATTTCGGGGGATATGGAGGGTAATATCAATACTACCTTTCAGTTCTATTTTCTTTCTTCGGATACCGTAAGCGGTGATCAATACCAGCTCGTAAGAACCGGGTTTCAGATTTTCAAATCTGAAAACACCCTGCTCGGTACAGGTCTGCTGGGTGTAGTAATCCTTTCCACGTAATTCGGCAGTAGAATGGGCATATGGCTTTTCAGCATCATCCAATCCGCGACCAAGAATATAATATTGGCCTGAAACCAAATAGGTGCTGCATAGGATGCAAAGGATGCAGAGGAATCTTACCCTACGTTGTAGATACATATCAGGAAACTTAGAAGTAAATAGTTTCATTGTTCAATCTTTCCCTTTCCGGCATTACCCGGACAGGTTCGATGGGTTTGATCTCAGCCTGAAATTTAAGGCACCCCATGTGAAACGAAAGTTTGCAAATATACGCAGAAATTAGATTCCTCTTCCTGGTACCCATCGCTGACGTTTAGCTCCCTATATTTGCCCCTCAATTGAATACAAACCAAAAGTTTAGATATGAAATATAACCTCATTGTCGTAGGAAGCGGACCAGGAGGATACGTAGCCGCCATAAGGGCCAGTCAACTTGGCCTCAAGACAGCCATTGTCGAAAGAGAATCACTTGGAGGTATATGCCTCAATTGGGGCTGCATTCCTACCAAGGCGTTAATCAAGAGCGCTGAAGTTTTTAATTACCTAGGTCACGCCAAGGATTATGGCATCACCGTAAAAGAGGCTTCTGCTGACCTTGCGGCCGTCGTTAAGAGATCCAGAGATGTCGCAGATGGTATGAGCAAAGGTGTTCAGTTTCTGATGAAAAAGAATAAAATCGATGTCATCATCGGTACAGGTAAACTGGCGCGAGGAAAAAAAGTAGAAGTGACTGATGAAAAGGGTGCTGTCACGATCTATGAAGCAGATAATATCATACTGGCTACAGGTGCACGCGCAAAAGCTTTACCAAATATTCCAATTGATGGCGAAAAAGTCATCGAATATCGAAAGGCCATGGTGCCACAAAAGCAACCCAAATCACTTGTTGTCATTGGTGCAGGTGCAATAGGCTGCGAATTTGCCTATTTCTATCACGCCATGGGAACAAAGGTGACCGTCATTGAATTTCTTGAGCAAGGTTTAGTCCCAAGGGAAGATCCTGAAGTATCCAAGGAATTGAAACGTCATTTTACAAGAAGCGGAATCGAGGTGATGGCTAATACATCCGTTGAGAAAGTGGATATCTCCGGAAAGCAAATTAATGTAATTGCGAAAGACCGCAAGACAGGCAATGTCACTGAAATACAATGTGACCTCGTTTTGTCCGCTGCTGGCGTTACGTCAAATATTGAAAACATTGGCCTCGAGATACTGGGTATCCAGACCGATAAAGACAAGGTAGTAGTCAATCAATGGTATGAAACAAATGTCGCAGGTGTATATGCCATAGGAGATATGACAGAAGGACCGGCATTGGCACATGTTGCATCAGCGGAAGGTATCATCTGCGTTGAAAAAATGGCGGGCCACCATCCTCAACCATTGGATTATGGAAATATCCCGTCCTGTACCTATTGTCAACCTGAAGTCGCTTCAGTCGGTATGACCGAGGAGCAAGCCAAAGCTGCCGGCTTCGAACTTAAAATTGGAAAGTTTCCCTTTTCAGCCAGTGGAAAAGCTAAAGCAGCAGGTCACCCCGAAGGGTTTGTCAAGTTGATCATGGATGCCAAATATGGTGAGATCCTTGGCGCACACATGATAGGTCATGGCGTTACAGATATGATTGCTGAAATCGTGCTGGCGCGCAGACTGGAGGCAACAGGAATGGATTTGATCAAGACAGTGCATCCGCATCCAACCATGAGTGAAGCTGTCATGGAAGCAGCTGCAGTAGCATATGGTGAAGTCATTCATCTTTAACTTTAACCGATCCCGACTTTTATTCAACGTATGAGCAAAAACACGCGGCCACTTATTTTAGTCACCAATGATGATGGCATGTTCGCTCCCGGGATCAACAGGCTTGTGGAGATAGCACGTCATCTGGGAGAGGTCATCGTGGTGGCTCCTAATTCTCCTCAATCAGCAAAGGGTCATGCAGTGACACTTGCAGATCCTATCCGGCTCAACCAGGTCGATGTCTTCAACGGCATCGAAGCATATGAATGTTCAGGTACACCTGTGGATTGTGTAAAGCTGGCGAAGAATATACTGCTCAAAAACAGGAGGATTGATCTTTGCGTATCCGGTATAAATCATGGATCCAATGCTTCGATCAATATACTCTATTCAGGCACCATGTCAGCTGCCATGGAAGCTTCGATTGAAGGCATTCATTCTATAGGTTTCAGCCTTGAGGATTATGCCATGGATGCCAATTTCGATCCTGCTACACCCTGGATCAGATTGATCATGGAACATGTGTTGAGTAACGGACTTGCTGATTCAAAACTTTTGAATGTCAACATCCCACATCCCAGCCTTGGACCTATTCGAGGATTGAAAATATGCAGACAAGCAGAAGGCCGATGGGAAGAGGAGTTTGTGGAAGGGGTAGATCCCAGAGGCCAGAAATTCTATTGGCTTACGGGCAATTTTGCTACTAATGATACGGTTGACGGAACGGATATCAGTGCGCTGCGAGAAGGGTATATTTCTATCGTGCCCTCATCGCATGATCTTACACATCACAGGGCTATTCCTGCCTTGAAATCTCTGGAATCTATAAACCATATTGCATGATAGCGGCACTAAAGAAAGATTCTGTCTGGAAAGGACTTTTATTCGGTCTGATGATTCCGGTTGTGGTGTATCTCATTTTGTTGTTAATCTACCTGTTAATGGATTCCATTGGCGTATTTAGTGATGTCGGTTTTGCAGAGGATTTCCGCACAAGAACGTTAGCACTGATTTCAATTTGCTCCAATCTCATTTTTATGCAGACCTTTCGCAGGTTCCATCATCATCACGAAACCACACGGGGCATTTTGATTGCCACTATGATTCTGGTGGGTGTGTGGTTCTGGAAGTTCGGTTTTAAAATGCTTCAGTTTTGAAATATTTTGTGCTGGCCGGTGAAGCCAGTGGCGATAAGCAAGCAGCTTTGTTGTGTGAAGCACTCTTTCGATATGATCAGGATGCAGTGATTTCCGGATGGGGTGGCGAAGCGATGACAGATGTTGGTGTTCGTGTGACGAGGCATTACAGAGAGTTAGCGTACATGGGTTTTGTGGAAGTGATTAAACATCTTCCTGCTATTTTCCGGAATTTTAAAAAATGTAAGCAGGAGATTCTTGCGCTCGCTCCGGATGCTCTTATCCTCATTGATTATCCCGGGTTTAATCTGCGCATGGCCCGTTGGGCGCACGAACATAGGATTCCTGTATATTATTATATTTCTCCTCAACTCTGGGCATGGCATACATCACGGGTACATGGTATAAAAAAAGCTGTACGAAAGATGTATGTTATACTTCCTTTCGAAAAAGATTTTTACAAAGAATATGGTATGGAGGTGATGTACATCGGCCACCCCCTTGCTGTGGAAATAAAGCGGGAAGGTAATTTTCACTATGCACCTGTCAAAGGAAATATTGCTTTGTTACCCGGTAGCCGAAAACATGAAGTGGAACGTATCCTTCCGGAAATGGCAGCGCTTGCAAGGCGGATGCCTGAACTTCATTTTACGATTGCTGCTGTGCCGCATCTTTCTACAGCCTTGTACGATGAGTGGTTGTCAGCTTTGCCAAACGTTGAGCGCGTAGTTGGTGATATGAAGAAGGTACTGAGCAGGAGTGAAGCTGCTATCGTCACCAGCGGGACAGCCACGCTGGAGACTGGTCTTCTGGGTGTGCCGCAGATGGTGGTGTACAAAGGTAGCCCGATCTCCTACCAGATAGCCAGACGTTTGATAAAAGTAAAATTCATTTCACTGGTCAATCTCATCATGGGCAGGCAGATTGTGCCTGAACTGATTCAGTCAGACTGTACGGCTGCGAAAATGGCCGAACAACTTTCACTGATCCTTGAGCCATCATCATCGCGAGCCATGCGTGATGCTTACCTGAAGCTGGCTGACCTGCTGACTTCAGGTGGTGGGGCAGGGGCTGCTGCGATTGATATTATTTCCGATCTTGGTAAGGGGAAAACGTAAGTATGTCCAGAAATAAAACAAACGAACGAATAGCGGAATATAAAGCGTGTGCCAATGCATTATCATGGTCCTTTGAGCCCGCAGACGAATTTGGCATGATCAAATGGCTGCTTGATTTCAAACTCTTCAAGTCAGGTTCGCATAATAAGATCACACCAATAATCATCAAGGAAAATGATGACCTTGAGTTTACCTGTATGTTTGATTATGCCTACACAGTCTCCACCGGTAAATCAACTGTCACGTTTAAGCAGACAGTATATTTCAGATATTCAAAATCACTGGCGCTCCCGCATTTTGTGATGGTTCCTGAAAAGTGGTATCACCGAGTTGGCACCTATTTTGGGATGCAGGATATTGATTTTGTCGAGTATCCGGAGTTCAGCCAAAACTATCTGCTGCGTGGAACAGACGAAGATTATATCCGACACCATTTTAACCATCCGGAAATGATACGGTTTTTTGACCAGCAAGGTTTCTACAGCCTGGAAGGGATCAACTATCTGATGATCCTGTATGTAAACAATGTGGTGCTGCCCAAAGAGCAGGCCCTACAACTTGTCAAAATCGGTGATCGGCTGCATGATTTTTTTGCAGTCAAAACACCGGATGTTACATTGCCATTGGATCTGAATCAGGCTCCCATTCTTTAAGCCAGACCCATTTTCTTTTTAACGGAATCCGGAATACTGCCTTCAATAATTTCTTTGACTTCCTCAAGTGTTAGCGTAGCAGCAACTTCAGCAGATAATCTTTCACCATCAACTTTCGGAATGTTGATAGCTTTTTTCCCTTTACGAATGAACGGACCCCAACGGCCATTTTCAAGCGTGATCTTTTCTTTGTCCCATTGCTGTATGTAACGGTTAGCTTCTTTCTCTAGTTTGGCTGCAAGTAATTCGAAGACCTGGCTTTCGGTCAGATGATCAGGATCATATTTTTTGGGGATGTTCACAAACGTACCTTCCCACTTGATGAAAGGTCCGAAACGACCTTTTCCTTTCGTGACAGGCTGACCTTTATAGGAGGCTATCGGACGGTCTTCATGCAATTTAGCATTGATGATTTCCTGGGCACGCTCATCTGTGATCTCTAGCGGATCTTCTCCTTTAGGAATCGAAATAAACTGATCACCGTGTTTCACATAGGGTCCAAAACGTCCTACGCCGATCAGTACTTCTTTGTCTTTATAAGAAGACAATGTTTTGGGCAGTTTGAAGAGTTCCTTGGCTTCTTCGAGGGTGATGGTTTCGATCGACTGGCCGGGACGGAGATTAGCGAAACGGGGTTTTTCATCTTCACCCATTTCTTCCCTTGTGCCTATCTGCACGACGGGTCCGAAACGCGTCATTTGCGTCAGGATGGTCTGTCCGGAATCGGGATCGATACCGAGATCCCTTCGTCCACGGACACGCCCGGCTGCTTCGAGCGTATCCTCCACCGTCTGATGAAACGGGCCATAGAAGTCCGCGATCATTTTATTCCAGACGAGGTTGCCCTCAGCGATGATATCAAATTGCTTCTCAATATCGGCAGTGAAGTTGTAGTCCATCACCTTGCCAAAGTTCTCAAAAAGAAAATCAGTGACCAGTAGACCCATATCCGTCGGAACTAATCTGTTGGAGATAGCACCGGTGACTTCGGTTTTAGCTACTTCATTCACTTCTTTGCCAGTAAGGGTGATGACAGCATATGCCCTTTCAACACCCGGTCTGTTTTCACGGATCACATACCCACGATCCTCTTCCATGATTTTGCTGATGGTTGGCGCATAGGTAGAAGGGCGTCCAATGCCTAGCTCTTCCAGTTTTTTGACAAGCCCTGCTTCTGTGTATCGTGCTGGTGGTTTTGTATAGCGCTCTGTACCGGTCATTTCATTGAGATCCAGCGGCTGTCCTTCTTTCAATGGAGGGAGGATGGCTGAACCTTCCTCCTCCGGCTCATCATCGAGATTTTCGATATAGAGCTTGAGGAATCCATCAAATTTGATGACCTCTCCTTTTGCCATCAGGAATTCTCCCGGATGAGCAGAAACAGAAATACTGACTTGAGTGCGCTCAAGTTTAGCATCCGCCATCTGGGATGCAATTGCACGTTTCCAGATCAGGTCATAGAGCCTTTCCATATCGCGGTCACCATCAGGAATCGTCGGGTTTTCAGGATAAGAGGGCCTGATTGCTTCGTGTGCTTCTTGCGCATTTGCTGATTTGGAAGCATATTGCCTTGGCTGGGCATAGTTATCACCAAACTCTTTCGTAATCTGGGCCAGGATAGCTTGCTGAGCTGTTTCACTCAGGCTTGTGCTATCTGTACGCATATAGCTGATGTAACCAGATTCATATAGTTTCTGGGCACCTGACATGGTGCGCTTTACATTAAATCCTAATTTACGACTGGCTTCCTGCTGCAGTGTGGATGTTGTAAAGGGTGGGGCAGGCTTTCTGGTGGCAGGTTTGACGTCAATATTGTCAACCTTGAAGGTTGCACCGACACAAGCCTCGATCCATTTTCGCGCGGAGGTTTTGGTGTCAATTTTCTCTGGCAATTCAGCTTTAAGATCGTAGACTTTGCCTGAACCATCTTTGACTTTGAAGAGTGCCTGTATTTTAAAAAATGCTTCTGATGTAAATGCATTGATCTCCCGTTCACGATCTGCAACCAGGCGCACGGCCACTGATTGTACACGGCCTGCAGAAAGTTTTCCTTTGATCTTGCGCCACAATGTTTCAGAGAGTTCGAAGCCAACCAGCCTGTCTAGTACACGCCTTGCTTGCTGAGCATTGACCAGGTTGATATCAACAGTTCTTGGTTCTTTGATAGCTTTTTGAATCGCAGGTTTGGTGATTTCTCTAAAGACGATTCTTTTGGTATGTGCCGGATCGAGTCCGAGTACTTCACATAAGTGCCACGAAATAGCTTCTCCTTCGCGGTCTTCGTCCGTCGCGAGCCAGATCACCTCAGCCAGTTTGGCTGCGTCTTTCAAATCCTTGACGGTTTTCTTTTTCTCCGGGGATATGATATACTTCGGCATAAAGCCGTTTGCGATATCAATGGCACCGTTTCCTTTCTCCAGGTCGCGGATGTGTCCATAGCTGGATTTCACTTTGAAGTCCTTGCCCAGGAATTTTTCGATAGTCTTGGCTTTGGCCGGGGACTCAACGATCAATAGGTTTTTTGCCATAAAAAGGTGTTAGGTGAAGTTCAATGCCTCACAGTATAAGGCCGCAAAAGTAAAAAGATTTGGGTTTTCAGGTTTTTTCTCTGATTTGGGGGACTTGTGTTTTAAAGGTGGGAAGTCACCTTTTGACCGGATTTCAAACAATATATCATCATAAAAGTGTGCTTTCAACAGGTGAATGTCACCTGCTTCCCAGCGGTGCGGTTAACAACCCATCCGGCTATTAAGTTTCAAACGCTTATCTCAACCTCTTCGGTATGCCACCTGTATAATGGTTTGAAAATGAAGCATCCTAGACACCCTTTCAGCGTATGTTCCCCAAAAAAACACCAATGAAAGACCTTACATCCGGACAGTCAGCCCCTGTCATTTTTGACTGCAGAAATGATTAAATGCCTAAACTACTATCGGTTTGAGCTATCCGGTTCACCCCAGGATTATCAAAGAAGAGCCTGAATGCAAAATTAGACCTTATGATTCAAACAGATTGTCGTATTCACTCTTGCCTGATTCAGGCCTTAGCTGCGCTTCTTTACGAGGTGCATTGATATCAAGTTTTTCTTCTTTGGTTCCTCCCATTAGCATCAGGGTACTGTTTTTCTCCCACTCCTCAAGCATCTGCATGCCTTGGTCTTCAAATACACCATTCTGCAGATCTACAGAATCCATAAAGCTGCTGGACATTTCCATAAAACGCTCCATTTCTCCAACCTTCATCGCTACATCATCTGCGATGACTTCCAGCGCCTGATCAAACATTGCACGCTTATCTGCATTTCCGGAGATGATACTCATAGCCGATTTCATGGCACTATGGCTGGCACGGATAGCTTTGCGTTCCTCCTCTTTTAGTTTAACCTGATCTTTCGTATCCTCCAGGAGGATTTCAGAATTGGAATACATTTTTGTCAGTACCCTGTACAGGATGTTCATCTTGTTTTCGAGTACAGCATATTTTTCATTGGATTCCTGAAGACGCGCAGCTTTGCGGCTGGAGAGTAGCATTTGTTTTTCAACACCCTGTTCTCTTGCCTTCTGGGCGAGTTTCATGTTGTAATCTATCTCCTTGGAATTTTCTTCTTGTATCGTCTTCAGCTTACGTATTTGTCCGCGAAGAATTCCGATCTGTTCGCCCATTTTTTTGAGGTTGTCCTGCAGGTCTTCCACATAGTTTTTAAGGATGCCGATTGGGTCAATGGTGATAAACCAGCTGGTGACATTACGCATGACACTCTTATACATGTAGCTGATCAGCGTTCTCATCTTTGGATCCAGCACCATATAGATGATGGCGCCCAGAACGAGTAATGTAACTACTAATCCAAGGAGAGATGAAGCAAAAGCAACGATCTGGGGTAGAAATTTTACGAGTACAAATCCAAGGCCGGCAAGAACGGCCAGCATGAAGAAGAGTCCTGTTTTTCCCTCAGGTCTGCCCCAAAAGCCTTTGGGTTTTGAAAGGTTGCCACTGAAATCTTGCGCGGGAGTAGTCATAATTCGTCTTTTATAAGTTTTGTTGAATAGCAGTCATGTCCAGTTCTATGGCTGATACAAACTGCTGATAGGTGTTTTCAAATTTAATCTTGGTCTGATCAATAGATGCTTTAGCTTCGGCAACTTCTTCATCAGAGCGTGCTATTTTGCCTTGGAATTCCAGAATTTGTTTTTCAAGTTTTGAGATCTGACGTTTGTGATCTTCGATCTCCTGCTGCAGTTTCAACAACTCTTCCTTCTTTGTCGCGATGCGTTGTTGTACCTGATTGTTGAGCGCCTGGTCAAACTGTTTCTTCTCTTCACCAAGGATAGTCAGGTAATGTCGTGCAGACTGGATCAGCGAGTCTTTGGTCACGCCCATGGTGGAAGCCGTAGCAAAAGCGGATTTGAAAGAGGTGGATATATCAAGTTTCAATCCAGCCAATTGTTCAATAGACTGTTTGAATTTGAGATAGTCAAATCCGGGCTGGGTCTGTTTGACCATGGCGTTTTCGAGAAAATCAACGCTCTTTTGATCCGCCGAGGTTTCTAGTCCTAATAATTGTGAAATCTTCATACAAGCGTCAGAATGTGGTATCAAATATAGAGTAACCGAAGTATTGATGGCAAAATAAATACATCCGGCTGCCCTTAGCCCTTTTTTAGACGTATTGGTGGTTAAAATTTATGTTTTAAGGGGGATATCAAAGGTGTATAGATACATCTTTGGAGTAAGGATACCTCATCAGGTAATCCAGCGCTATTTCGAAAGGTAGGTTCTCATACACGATTTTATAGAGGGTCTCAATGATTGGAAGCCTAGTTTTCTCAGTTTTAGCCAGCATAAAAGCGATCTTTAGGGTACGTACTCCCTCAGCCAGCTCATCAGAGGCCTCCAGTACCTCAAGCAATTGTTTGCCCTGACCCAGTTGAAATCCAAAGTTGAAGTTCCTGCTGCTTGCACTTGTAGCTGTAGCTATCAGATCACCGATACCAGCAGTGCCCAGGAAAGCTGATTTATCAGCGCCCAGTAGTCCACCGAAATACGCGATCTCATGCAGTCCGCGTGTAATGAAAAGTCCCTGAACATTTTTACCCAGCCCCTTACCACGAAGGTATCCGGATCCAACAGCGATGATGTTTTTGAACGCCCCTGCAAGTTCAGCCCCTAAGATATCGGACGATCCGAAAACAAAAATCTTCTTGCTGGACAACAGCTCAATTCCGATTTTGACTACTTCGTCATATTCGCTGGCGATCACGGTGGCTGTTGGCTGGCCCTCGAGTATTTCTTTGCTCAGGTTAGGTCCTGAGAGGCATCCTACGCGCAGTACGTTGCTTTCCTGCGTGATGACCCTAGACATCGTACATACATCATCACGGGTGAGTTTTCCACTGAATGCCATGACATCCGTAACCTTGACCGTATCCAGGCCTTTGGTACCGTGTATCAGTATATGTCTTGGAGACAATAGCGGGCCCAGTGTTCGCATCATATTTCTGAAGTCATCAGAAGGTACAACCGGAAAAATGACTTCACATCTTTCGGCCAATTGTGTGCTGGAGGAGATCGCAGTCACCCTGGGCGCAAGAGGAACACCGAGGAGTGATCGTGTTTCATTTATTTTTTTGACGACTTCAGGGTCCCTGGCATAGAGCAGTACATCATTGTTAACAGCTAATAGTTGTGCCACGGTAAGGCCAAAGCTTCCGGCGCCTACAACCCCCACAGGGGTTTGCTGATGAGTGTGGCTTTTAGTCATCTTATCTGCCGCTTAGCCAGTAGTGAGGGCTATTTTATCTTTTTCTTCGGCTGGTTTATCTGAGGTTGATTCTTTTTTGCGTCTGCCAATGTCTGTTGTTGTTTCATAGCCTGCTCGAGGCGTGCCTGAAATCCTCCCGCTTTTTTGGGCTTTTCTTTATTCTTATTGAGCTTCTCCATGATCTTGGCTTCATCAAAGAGAAATTTCTTTGCCCCCAGGGTTTGACCAATGTTCAGGAGATTGGAATACAGGAGGTATAAGGTAAGTCCTGAAGCATAGCTATTAAAGAATACAAGGAACATCACCGGCATGAAGTACTGCATGTATTTCAGTGCAGGGTTCATGTTGGCCATATCCATGTTCTGCATGTTGTAGTAGGTATAAGCAACGGTACTCGCCGCCCACAGCAACGTCAGCATACTCACGTGTGCGCCAAAGAATGGAATATCAAACGGAAGGTTGAAGAAAACATCATAAGAAGATAAATCCGTCGCCCACAGAAAAGAAGCCTGACGGAATTCGATCGAAGCTGGAAAAAATCGATAGAGTGCAAACCACACAGGCATCTGCAGTAATACAGGAAAGCAACCACCTAATGGATTTACACCGTATTCACGGTATACTTTCATCGTCTCCATCTGCTGCTTCTGCATATCATCTTTATGCTTCTCACGAAGACCGGCAAGCGATGGTTTCAGCGCAGACATTTTAGCCTGGCTCTGCAGCATTTTATAGGACAGTGGGAACAAGGCAAATTTAACCAGGAAGGTTAGCAGCAAAATGACAAGTCCTTTGCTTCCGATAAAGCTAATCAGGAAATTAAAGGTAGGACGTATAACCCATCGATTGATAGATCCAAAGATGCTTCGACCAAAAGGAATGATATCCTCCAAAGCAACATGATAATGCCTGAGATTTTCAAAATCGTTCGGTCCGATGTACATCGTCATCTGACTTGCCGTGCCATCCCGTTTGAGTGGAATACCCACTACAGCCGATGTCTTTTTGAGGTTTTCATCAGTGTCTTCGAGCATTTTGGTTTCAAACAATCCTCCATTAAAAGACTCGTCAGCAATTAGGGTGCTGTTGAAAAACTGGTTGGAGTGTGAAAACCATTTGATAGGCTGGGTTGAAAGATTTTCCTGCGCATCAGAGCGACAATTGCAATAGTCAACAGACTCTGTGTTTTCTTTAAAGTACACAGTTGACATTGTTTTTTCAAAGACACTGTTCTTCTCGATTTTATCTAACTGATTTACCCAGGTTAGTTTTGCATCCTGTGCGGTTGAACTCAGGAATCCGGTTGCATTTTGTACGCTCAGATTGTACTTGACTTCATAAGGTTTATCGGTCAGCGTATACTCCTGAATGATTTGTTCTCCTTGTAAACCGACAGCTCTTAGGGTTATCTTATTGCCTTCAACAGTGGGCTGAAAATTAAGGTCAGCGGTATGGATTTCACCTGTCTTGGAGGGGATGGTAATATCCCAGACATTAGTATGATCCTCAAGCAGGTGAAGAGGCACCTTGTATTCCTTCTTTTTCTCATCTACCAGGACTTTTTTATAATCCTTGAGTTCTACATTCGATATTTTACCACCTTTGGTGTCAAAATCGATGATAAAGTATTGATTTTCAAGTTTTACAGTTTCATTTGCTCCCGCAGTTGCGGCAGCAAAAGTGCCATATTGACTGACCAGGGCTGCTGAATCTACCGGCTGGAGAGCCTTTTCAGCCTCTACTGCCTTTTCCACTAATGAATCCTTGAGTATTTCGACGCGATTGAGGCTATCCTGTCTTTGTTTCATGGATTCTACTTCCTCTTTGGAAGGCGAATTGACAAAAGTCCAAACTAAAAGAAGCCCGAAAATGAGAACAAAGCCTATTATATGATTACGCTCCATGTGTTGCTTTACCTGAATAAAAAGAATGCGCAAAGGTATATGGTATTCCTAAAGCACCAAATACCTTTCTACGAGCAGTCGTCAGCCGCTTGATAGACTAATAATCTTCACCTACGAGGATGAGGACAGGAACGGTAGTGTGAAACTTGTCTGCCGGAGTGCGGGTAGGGCCCAGTGTTTTTTCAAGAAAACCTCTCTTGCGCCTGATAACACACACAAGATCAGTATGATACTGGCTCATGTACTCATGGATACTCTCATTGAAATTGTCGTTGCCGTATCTCGTCACATCGTTGATCAACTGCAGAATACTGATGTCCTGATCCGGAGCCGGAGGCTGATCTTCTCCCAGATGTAACATTTGCACATGGGGGTTGAAGATGCCCTTGATGTCAAGGATCGGATCAAGCGTCCGCTGGTCACGTACAAACGGATTTTTGACAGCAAAGACAACTCTGTTGATACCGTTAAATTTGAATCGGGGAGGCACTACTAGCACCGGAATGTTGGTCGTCTTAACGATTGAACCTGACGTGGAACCTAGAAAAGTTTCAAGATTTTCGCCAACCCCCTGGCAGCCCATGATGACCAAGTCAGCTCCTGTGATATCGACTAACCGCCTCAGACTGTCAACAACATCCCCCTGGATGATTTTATAATCGAGTTTTTGTTCAGGGTACTTAAGCTGTATTTTAGAAATCCTTTTCTGAATCCATTTATCGGCATCTTTTTCGGTATGCCCTTTTTTGGTGGTATAGGTTACTGCCTTGAGTAACAGGCTATAACAATGGACCACGGTGATTTCTGCATGGGCAGCACGTGCTATGTGGGCTGCATATCGTAATGCTTCTTTGGAATTTTTCGAGAGGTCGACCGGGACGATAATATGTGTCATATCAGTAAATAGTCGGTAAAACTAATCATTCCCTTGTCACACATCGCCGATTCTCGACCCCGGAGGAATGACTACTGATTTTTTCAGTACGATGATACCATCCACGATCGAATAGGTCTCCGTCTCTATATCTTCCAGGTGAGTTCCTCCTCTGATCACCGCATTGTTGCCAATCCGGCAATTGATATCCAGAATGGCATTTTCAATATGGCAATCCTCTCCAATTCCCATTGGGATGATTTTTTGCGAAAGGACATCATCATAGTTTTCATACATGTCCATACCCATCATCACAACGCGCCTGACGACTGATCCCTTTCCTATTCTGGATCGGATACCGATGACGGATTGGGTTATTTCCTTCGCATTGATGATACAACCATCACCGATCAGGACGTGGGTGCAGTTTGTGCCTAGGAGTTTCGAAGGGGATAGCATCCGGGATCTTGTAAATACCGGATTATGCGCATCATAGAGATTAAACCTCGGCAAAGGCATGGCCAGCTCCAGGTTAGCTTCAAAGAAAGAGCGGATCGTTCCGATGTCTTCCCAGTACCCTTCATAAGCGTAACTGTGAACCTTGTAAAACTTATTGATGGCAAAAGGAATGATCCCTTTTCCAAAATCATCTTCACTCGGATTGAGTGCAAAGAGTTGCTTCAGGGTCTCTTTCTTAAACAAGTAGATACCCATCGAGGCAAGAAAGTTTTTCTTTTCTGCTGCATATCGTTCGGGCACATCCGAAGTCCAGTCACCTAGGATATCTGCCGAAGGCTTTTCCGTAAATTTTTCAATCTCATTCTCCTGATTCACCTTCATGATGCCAAAGCCTGTAGCATCTTCTGCTACCACAGGAATAGTCGCAATGGTTAGTTCTGATTCTTTCTCAAGATGCTGTTGCACAAAAGCAGCAAGGTCCATCTGATAGAGTTGGTCGCCCGAAAGAATGAGGACATAGTTGTAATCATACTCATCAAGTCGAGTCATGACCTGGCGCACTGCATCAGCGGTGCCCTGAAACCAATCTTTGTTTGTGGGTGTCTGCTCCGCTGCCAGTATATCTACAAAGCCCTGACCGAAAGCATCAAAGTGATAGCAGTTTTTGATGTGGCGGTTGAGCGATGCTGAATTGAATTGGGTCAGAACGAATATCCTGTTGTAGCCCGAATTGAGACAATTCGAAATCGGAATATCGATGAGCCTGTATTTTCCTGCCAGCGGCACAGCAGGTTTTGACCTGCGGGCAGTGAGCGGATAGAGGCGGGAGCCAGCTCCACCGCCAAGGATGACACAGAGTACTTCTCGGTTAAGATTACGCATGAGGTAATGCAGGTATTATTTCCTGAAATATATCAAGATATCTCGATGCGGAGTGCTCCCATGAAAGATCTTTGTTCATTATTTTTCGTCTGACGGTGGCATGCAGCTCTGGCATAGCGAATAATCTGCTTCCACTGTCTATACCCCACATGCCCTGGTAGTCTTCCAGTTCCCTGAACAGGAAGCCGTCGCCTTCGATACCATCGAAGGGTTCAATGGTGTCGAGTAATCCACCTGTAGCGCGTGCGATCGGCACCGTGCCATAGCGCATGGCATACATCTGGTTGAGGCCACAGGGTTCTGTACGTGATGGCATCCATAGAAAGTCAGCGGCTGCATAGAGTCTATGGGCAACGCCTTCATTGTACATGATGAGTGACCTGACATGTGGGCCAAAGTTGCGTTCGAGCATACGACATTGATCTTCGATCTGGCTGTCTCCGGTGCCCAGGATGATAAAGCATGCATCCCGACGATAGATCATGTATTTGTAGATCAGCCCGGCCAGGAAATCAATGCCCTTGTCATTGACCATTCGACCGATAAAAATATGCAGTGGAAGATCCGTAGGCATGTTGAGCTCGGTGAGCAAACTGACCTTATTATCTTTTTTCCACTTGTCAATATTCTTTTTGAGTTTGATTTTGAGATAGGGGTCACTCGCAGGATTCCAGTAGTCATAATCGATACCATTGACCACACCTCTACATTTATGCCATTCAGTTCGGAGCAATGGTTGTAAGCCAAAACCTGAGGTTTCCATAAGTTCGCGCAGGTAGTTTAGCGAAACCGTCGTCACCCGCCAGGCACATTTGATGCCACAAGCGAGGGAATTGATGACATGGCCCCAGTCAAGGAGGCCGGAGCGGTCCCTCGAAAAATCGGGTAGCAAATGTTGTTTGTCCCAACCAAACATCCCCTGGTAGGCTGCGTTGTGAATCGTCAGCACTGTCGGGGTCATCCCTAGCCTCCAGAATTCAGGGCATTGAGTCATCATAAACGGCATGAGGGCGGTATGATGGTCATGGCAATGCATCACATCCGGCAGTACTTCCCATTGATGCACCCATTGGAGGACTGCGCGTTGGAAAGCTATATTTCGTTCTACTTCATCCCGGTAATAGAGGTGGTCGTTATCACCATAGACCCCTGGGCGGTCAAACTTGCCGGGGATATCGGCTACATATAGATCATAACCTAGGTCTTCATTGAGGATGTGACAGATCCGGTATTCGACAGGATCTCCTCCCATGTAGAATGATCCTCTGTGTGATTCCCTGTATTCTTGCTGAGTTAGCCATGCATTGTGGTATCCGGGGATGATGACAGCCACCATGGCTTGTCCGGATTTATTGAGATACCGGGGCAATGATCCTACGACATCGGCTAGTCCGCCTACCTTGGCAGCAGGATAGCATTCCGCACTCACCATGAGGATATGAGGTGTCGGGGCTGTTGTTTTTTCCATACGTTGGTTTTAGTCCTTCGTTTTTGGTTGTTGAACTACAGGCACAATATACGTTGTGAGAGATAAAGATGGAAATTGGACTAAAGTTTATCCAGCGATCAGGATGGAGACAGAGGAATACACCTCTGACGGATGCTCTGATACCTTATGCACCACCACCTCAATCAACGAGCAAATCAATCAGGCAGATCAACCTGTCGTGATGTATCCTAATCCGGCATCGGATGTATTACACGTGGTGGTTCGTGAGACGATAGGTGATTGTCTGTTTCAGCTTTATGATACCAATGGACGTATGGTCTCTCAGAGATCTCTTGTCATAGGAAGTCAGGATATTACTATAGACTTGCCGGCGGGTGTTTATATTGCAACATTTACTAATTCAGCCGGTATATTTTATTCTAGAAAATTGATGATATACTAATCTAAGATTTCGTTCCATGAGGTCTTTGTTATTCCTTTTCGGTTACGTAGAGGGCAATAAGATGTTTTCGTGTTGAGATAGGGGAGTATACTTTTGAGGATTTAGTATGGATGAAGTAGGGGAGCCAGAGACTCCAGGTATGATCCTGTCATCCGAAGCCAGAGGCTACGGATATCATCTGCCCGGCAATGCCGGGTAGATGTAGACTTTTCTTCACCGTCACCGTCACCTTAGCTTAAGCCTCCGCCTCCGCCTTTTACTCCGCCTCCGCCTCCAGCTACGCCTTTTTCCCTACCTTTGCTCCTGAAATCATGACCAGTAAAGGCAGAATATTAGTAGCAATGAGCGGCGGTATAGACTCCACAGTCACCGCCATGATCCTTCAGGAACAAGGATACGAGATCGTGGGTATAACCATGAAGACCTGGGATTATGCCACCAGCGGTGGCGATCGGAAGGAAACCGGCTGCTGCAGCCTGGACAGTATCAATGACGCCCGCCAGGTAGCTGTCGAAAAAGGCTTTCACCATTTTATCGTAGATATCCGCGAGGAATTTGGCGATTATGTTATCGACAATTTTGTAGATGAATACCTCGCAGGCCGCACCCCCAATCCATGTGTGCTATGTAACACACATATCAAATGGGAAGCCCTCATCAAAAGAGCAGATGCCCTCGGATGTGATTACATCGCCACCGGACATTATGCCCGGATAGGGGAGCAGGATGGTCGTTATTTTATTCAACGCGCTGTTGACCTCAATAAGGATCAATCTTATGTCCTCTGGGGCCTAAGTCAGGAATGCCTCAAACGAAGCATGTTCCCACTAGGCAATATGACTAAGCCTGAAGTCAGACAACTTGCTGCTGACTATGGTTATGTCGAGCTCTCTCAAAAACCAGAGAGTTATGAAATTTGTTTTGTTCCTGACAACGATTACAGAGGCTTTCTCAAAAGAAGGTTGCCAGACCTGGCCGATAAAGTCGATGGAGGCACCTATGTCAATACAGAGGGCAAAGTCATCGGCACACATCATGGATACCCATTTTATACGGTAGGGCAGCGCAAAGGACTTGGAAAAGCATTCCTTGAACCAATGTATGTGTCTGAGATTATCCCTGAAACAAATACGATCGTCCTCGGAAGAGAAGATGATCTCATCCGCAATCGCATGATGGTCGGAGGTGTCAATCTGATGAAGTACGACACGCTTCCTGCAGGGATAGAATCTCTGACTAAAATCAGGTACAAGGATACTGGTACACTCAGTGAACTGAAACAACTGATGGATAGCAGGATAGAAGTCTCCTTCCTTGCAAATGTCAAAGGAGTCGCGCCTGGGCAGTCAGCTGTGTTTTATGAAGGCGAAGACGTGATCGGCGGTGGTATCATTCAAGGCAGTTCTAAAAATTAAAAGCATGATGGGCAGATATTTCTTCCTCATGTGTCTGATAATCTTCATACTCTCATGTGATAATGATGCAGTCAACATGCAGGGTGTTGACAACAGTGAAGAATATTTCCCGCTGCAAGTAGGACGATATATTGAATATCAGGTGGATTCTATTGTAATTGATGACGCACCCGGAGGAAATACAAAAGACACAGCCACTTTTCAGATAAGAGAAGAAGTAAAATCAATTCAGGTTTCTGTTTCAGGTGATACGTTATATGTCATCCATCGGCTCAGACGCGATGATCAGATCCAGCCATGGGTGTTGACCGATGTCTGGACAAGCTACTTTGATGAGCACAATGCACTGCGTAATGAGGAGAATCTGATCTTCCGTAAAATGACCCTTCCTGTATATGAAGGCTTGCGATGGATTGCTACCGCGTACATCCATCCGCAGACCTCCATTCAGATCGGCACAGAAAATCTCGAGCCATACGAATACTGGGAATCACGTGTAGTCGCCGTTGATGATACAGCTCGCGTTGGTGCCTTTACATTTTCTGATGGTAGCATCATGAAAGTAATCCAGACAGATAGTGATGATGATCTCATGAAGCGATATGTGCATGAAACGTACGCGAGAGATATAGGTCTCGTGGCACGTGTAGATTCAATTCTGGATAGTAGATGTATTGATCTTGGAGATTTTGGTCCGTGTATTGACAAACCATGGGTCGATCATGCCAGCAAAGGATATATTCTCTCACAGGTTATGATTGGTCACAATTGAGTACGTTACATTATCCACCCGTCAGAGATTTTTTTCTCCTCGGTAAAACACTCAAATCACATGGTACCGGAGGCCACTTGCGCTTGCTGATTGAAGACAGACTAAGAAGTTATATCAAGCCAGGCTCCTACATATTTATGGATCTTGACGGTTCACGCGTCCCCTTCAAAATTCAGGAGGTAGAGGATGGTCAGCATTTTGTCATTTTATTGGCAGACATCAACGGTAAGCAGGAATCAGATACGCTGACCGGAAAAGAAATCTGGGTACCGTTGGAACAAGTCAAGCCAAGACATCTGAAGTCTCCACGCAACCTCAATGAAAAATGGGATGATTATAAAATTCGTGATGAAGAGAACGGATCCGAGTATCGCATTCTGCGCACCGAAGAGTATCCACAACAATTGATGGCGGTGATTGATTTAGCCGGTCGGGAGGTTCTTATTCCGCTCAGTGATCAGTTGATCACTGGGATTGATAAGGATAATAAGGTTATCAGTATGGAGATTCCGGAGGGACTGCTCGATCTGTAGAAATAATAAATTGTCGGATGCAATAGTGCATCCGACAATATTGAATTCGCCACGCTGCGTTTTGAGTATTTAATTGGTCGCTGAGCTTGTCGAAGGGTTCGGGTAAAGGCTTCCGCCTCTTCCACGCCGCCTCTTCGCCAAGCGAAGAGGCGGCGTGGAAGGGCGCACCTCATTTTGCCTTTCGGCAAGCAAAGGGGCTAGGATTTAGAAGTAATTATACTTCGACAAGCAAAGGGATCGTGATTGAAATGGAAAATGCTGGAGCAATTATCGAGAGGCTTTTATGATACTGCGAAGAAAAGCGAAAGTTTAAAACTCTACTACAATCCCAATGCCCGGGATAATCGTCCCCGCTGTGTTATCAATAAATCTGGGAATATAATAATTCGGATTAGCAGGATTGGATATAGGTTCTCCATTCACATCCCGTTCAACAGAAAAGTCGGCTCTTTCGTCTGTTGTATTGTTCGTGATATTTTGGATATCGAGAAAGACATCAAGGGTCCATTTTGCAAAATTATATTTTTTATCTACCCGGACATCCAATTGATAGAAAGGTTCCACACGCAGGGTGTTTAATAGGGCATTGTCAGGAACGCCTGCGTTCGTTACATCGTAATTTGTTTTCAATGCGGATGCTTGCAGATCATAGGGTGTATATGGACTGCCGCTGTTGAAACGAAATTTTGCGCCCACTTCCCAATTGCGTTTAAAGATCTTTCCACCTGTGATACTTAGCATATGACGATAATCCCATGATGAAGCCACATAGGTGCCTTCGAAGTTCTGAAACTCACTTCTAACGAAAGTGTAGGAAAAGAGTCCATAAAAATTATGAAAGAGTTTTTGCTGAAAGAAGAACTCTACACCATAGGAGCGGCCTTTATTGGTAGACGTAACAGGTGCATTACCAATGACACCAAAATCACTTCCCTTATTCGCCAGCGATATGGAGTCTATCAAATCCATTGGGTAGTTGCTGTATAGTTTGTAGAACCCCTCAACGGTGATCCGGGCATTTTTCGAGGTGTTGTACTCCACACCCAATACCAAGTGATTTGATTGTATGTAGGTGAGTTCAGTATTGACAAGTTCACCCGCTGTATCACGATAACCAAGCGTAGTATATGGCGGCAATTGATGATAGATCCCTGTATTGAAATTGACCGCCATTTTTTTGTTCATGCTGTAAGAAGCACTTAGACGAGGTGATAGCTGATTTAATGGATTTGCCATCTGCTCATTGAAATCATTACCATCGAGTCGTAAGCCAACTGAAAGCTGGAGTCGTTCGGCAAGTATACCTTTGCTTACCTGGCCGAAGGCTCCATATTTGAATACGCCGATTTCAGAACTGTAATTTAGTGTGAGTTCATTCGCCAGTTTTTGAAACGTAGTCGTGGTATATTCCGCCCACTCAGCGCCGGCACCGTAATTCACTTTCCAACCATTGGTTCGAAGCGTTTCTTCAATCCGTATTTTGTTTTCAACCTCGGTGGACTGATAATCCAGCAACTTATTAGCTTCAATGCTCTCATCGTTGTCTATGTATTTTGTAGCAGCATTGTTGAGATAGTTCCTGCTGAGGACAAATGTGCTATAGCTTTTTTCCTTGAAGTGTCGCCATGACCCACCGATGGTATAGTTCCATTGCCGGTTGGTTGGAATCTGGGATAGCACATATTGATTCTCCTCCGTAGGACTGGCATCTGTATTCAATGAAATGTTGTCAATCGCCCCCAAGCCGATGATGTCAATGATATTGTTCTGATCCACTTTGATCTCACTTTTAAACTGGAAGTCATCATATTTTGGAAGAAAGGGAAGATCCAGTGCCTGGAATAAAAACTGAAGGTAACTTCTACGATAGGATGCGATTAATGTTGAGTTTTTTGTGAGTGGCGTTTCGATAGTGGCCGCAAGATCATTCGAACCCAGGGTGATACTGTAAGCAGGTTTGTCCGTTCGCGCATCTTTATATTGAAATTCAAGTATAGAGCTCAGTGCATTACCACGGTTTGCTGGAAAAGCACCGGAATAGAAATCAAGCTCCTGAATAAAATCAACATTGATTAATCCCACCGGACCGCCTGAAGCGCCTTGAGTGCTAAAGTGGTTGATGGTCGGTACTTCTATACCATCGAGATAAAACCTATTCTCATTGGGCGATCCACCACGCACGATGATATCATTTCTGAAACTGGATGTGATTGCAACGCCGGGGAGTGATTGAATGACTTTAGAAATATCACGGTTGCCTCCGGGATTCCGTTTGATCTCCGCTACCCCAATGTTTCTGATGCTTAGGGGACTCTCTTCTTTCCGTATAAAGGGTTGTGCAGTGACGATCGCTTCCTGCATTTCCAGAGACATCTCCTCCATTTCGATATTGATAAATGTGGCATTGACATTTCTGACCTGCACCTCGTAGATCGTGATGGGTTTATATCCGATAAAACTCACCTTAAGGTTATAAATGCCGGGATTAAGGCCTGTAATGGCGTAATCCCCATTGTCATATGAGGTGCCCCCAATGGTAGTTCCTTCCACTACAATGACAGCATAGGGAATTGGCTCTTTGTTGATGGAATTGGTGACTTTGCCTTTGATGACACCAGCTTGTCCAAAGACTGAGGTTGCGATAAGAAGTAAAGAGAATAGAGTAAGTAATCTGTTCATGGATATCTATGCGCTAAGCGCAGAAAAACAACAGATTGGTCAAATGGTTTAGGCGATGGGTATGGTTTATTATCTTGGATTTCATCACCTTGGATTTCATCACCTTGGATTTCACCATGTAGGGGTTCACCATGTAGGGGTTCAAAATATTGAACCCCTACATGGTGAACCCCTACATGGTGAACCCCTACATGGTGAACCCTACATGGTGAACCCTACATGGTGAACCCCTACATGGTGAACCCTACATGGTGAACCCTACATGGTGAACTCCTGCATGGTGAAATCCTGCATGGTGAAATCCTGCATGGTGAACTCCTGCATGGTGAACTCCTGCATGGTGAACTCCTACATGGTGAACTCCTACATGGTGAACCCTTGCATGGTGAACCCCTGCATGGTGAAATCCTACATGGCGAGATCCTGCAAGGTGAAATCTAATATTATAACCCCTACATTTTGAGCCCTTACATGACAATTTTTTTTTAGAAAATTATTTATTTCATCAATTTACCCGGGACGACTTTGATGCCATCCGCAGTGATCATAGAAGCATAAGGGACAGCTCCATCTTCCTGCATGATCGAGGCAACTCCCGCATCGCCATCCTTATTAAAAGCGACCATCTTTATATTGAAGTTTACATTTTTAAATCCACCGTTGACATAGAATATTCTTTCAATGACCTCTTCACATGCTTGTTGTGGAGACAAGCCTGCTCTCATTTTTTCTACCAATAAGAAAGAGCCGCAGGTCCTGATCAATTCTTCACCACGTCCTGTCGCTCCGGCAGCGCCAACTTCATTGTCAACATATAATCCTGCACCAATGATCGGTGAGTCGCCGACACGACCATGTATTTTGCCAAACAAACCACTCGTGGTGGTGATACCAGCTACTTCTCCATTATTTCCCATACCCAGCACATTGATTGTGCCTCTTTTTCTCAGTTTTTTATAATACTCCTTGTCAGCAGGGGGTAACCAGTCATCATTTTCGCTGAGATTTTCTTTCCATTCCAGCCATATGAGCCGGGCTTCTTCGGTGAGCAGGTTTTCCTCCGGAAAACCATGCGCCTTTGCAAAAGCAAGGGCACCTGCTCCTACAATCATGGCATGGTCCGTTCGTTCCATCACCAGCCGTGCTACTGAACACGCTTTTTTGATATTTTCGAGTGAGGCCACGCTGCCACATTTGTGCGTGGGTCCGTACATGATAGATGCATCCAATGAGACAACTCCTCGCTCGTCAGGTAATCCACCATAACCTACTGAAGTATCTTCCGGATCCAGTTCACAGACATTGGATCCTGCTTCGATGCCATCCAGTATATTGCCGGAAGCCTGGAATGCAGCCCAGGCTGGGGGTAAAACTTTCTTAGCCCAGTATTCATCCCTGCTACATAAGATCAAAGGATGGCCTGCACTAGCAGATGAATATTTTGAATTACGCTCTACAGCTTTATGGATTAGCGGCAGACTTAATCCCATCATGCCGAGGGTTTGTAGAAAATCACGACGTTGTGCCATAAGGTATACTGGTTCTATTGCAGATTGAATAGTTGTTTTCGTTAACGATCAGATGTCCCCATGCCTGGTTGAACAAGTTTAAATCCGGTTTCTTCTTTTTCTTTATCCACCATCCTTTTTACATCCCTGAGCAATTGTTTGGCATCATAAATGATTCCGTCTTTGATGGTATACTTAACACCGCCGACACGCTCCACTTTATTTTCTTCATTGAGTTTGATAGCCCCTGTTCCATACAGGCACTGAAGGTTCTTCAATGGATTTTCTTCAATGATGATCAGGTCGGCTAATTTACCAACTTCTACGCTACCGATTTCTTTATTCAGCCCCAGTGCTTCAGCACCATATAAGGTCGCGGAACGTATCACCTCCAATGGATGGAAACCTGCCTCACGGAGTAATTCCAGTTCGCGTATATAAGCAAATCCATAGAGTTGAAATATAAATCCGGAATCTGATCCGGCCGTCACTCGTCCTCCCCGGTTTTTATATTCATTTACGAAGGTCATCCATAGCCTGTAGTTTTCTCTCCAGTCTACTTCTTGTTCGGTGCCCCAGTAATGCCAGTAAGATCCATGGGAGATCCTGCTCGGTTGAAAAAACAACCATAGTTTGGGCATGGTGTAATCCTCATGCCACTCAAGTCTTCTTGCCCGATGCAGATCCCTGCTGGCTTCGTAGATATTAAATGTTGGATCGATGGTGAAGTCAAGGGTCAATAGCTCATCCATCACTTTATTCCAGTGAATGGAGAAGGGTGGGGCCGCTTGTTTCCATAGACGACCTGCTTCTGAAAAGCGGTCCTGTTCGTCCATGTAATTATAATCAACCGGATAGTCCTGGATAGTACGGTCTTCAAATAATGCTTCGGGAAGTCCATACCAATGTTCCATTGTCGTCAGTCCGGCATGCGCACTGTTGAGTACGTTCCATCTTGCCACGTCCACTTGTGCATGATGACATGCAGAGCGCAACCCTGCTTTTTTGTTTTCATCCAGGGCGGCGGCCATGACCTCCGGTGGAGCCCCAAAAAATTTAATGCCATCAGCTCCGTTTTTGATGTTCTTTTGAACCCATGCACGGGCACCGGCAGCATCTTTGATGGTCTCTTCTTCACCCATCCCAAAGGCGGTGTAAGCAAGGATTCGCGGCGCGGTTATTTTGTTTTCAGCACTGCGTTTCTTTTCATTCAGAACCCATTCAAGTCCATTGCCGGCTGATGGTTCTCTGATGGTGGTGATGCCATGTGCCATCCATAGTTTGTAGACATATTCAGCGTCAGCACCCTGTGCTTTTCCACCAATATGGCCATGCATGTCAACAAAGCCAGGCAATACATACATGCCAGTAGCATCCAGTTCATAGCCATTCTCTTTGGCCTTTGGCCTGTCATCATCTGATAAGGTGACACCGGGATATCCAACGATTTCAATATCCACGATTCTATTTCCTTCTATGACAATGTCTACGGGGCCGATGGGTGGTGAACCAGTCCCATTGATCAGGGTGGCTCCCCTGATGATCATTTGTGCATATGGGCCTTGCCCTTCTGCCCTGTCGGGTGCCGGTTTGACCTGCCCTTTAAGCATTGGGGCGTGTAACAAGAAGGCAATGCAAAACAGGAGGGCTCTATATTTCATCAAGATGAGTTGTAGTGGTGAAAGGTAAGAAAAAAAAGAGCCCGGAAAATTCCAGGCTCTAACGTAATCAATTGATTTGGGTCAATTCTCTTATTTGCCGGTGAGCTCTGCCACCAAGCGATCTGCTTTGTAAATATAACGCAATGCGGCAACTATACCGCCTGCGTGAACCGCTACCGTACGATTATTTTTTTCGTCAAAGATAAACTTACCTGGAAGGGATTCTATGTTACCATCAAAAACCAACCCAACAACTTCTCTCTTAACATTGATGATCGGACTGCCTGAGTTACCTCCGATGATGTCTGCTGTGCAGACAAAATTCATTGGAGATTTGAGAAGATCCATAGAAGGGTTTAGCCATTTTTCAGGCAGAGACCATGGAAATTTTCCGTCGTTTGACTGATAACGCTCATACATACCAAAGTAAGTTGTTTTGATGGGAGCAGTAGTGCCATTGTATTCATATCCTTTGATTACGCCATCAGAAATACGAAGTGTAAAGGTTGCATCCGGTGGAAGTGCATTTCCATAGACTTTAAAAACTTCACCAGCAACGTTCTGTTCGATTTGCTTTCGGGCCACGCCTGTTGACTGGAAGGCCTTAACGGCTTCATTGTATTTAGGGACAAGTAGGTTGGCGGCTTCAATTAATGGATCTTTACTTTTCAGGAATTTTTTAGTGTCTTTATCAAACAGTTTGGCGAGGTCTTTTTCATCTGAAAATACAGAAGATGAAATAATTTTCTTTGCAGCCTCATCGGGTGTTCGTCCATCTAAGATGTTATTGATGTATACATCATCAGCCTGAGCAAATTTCTTTACTTCACCCAGCACCATACCAAAGGTTTTAACTTCTTTAGGTTCTTTAATGAGAGGCGCCATTTCAGTCATTTTTTTCTCGAGACCTTCGAGTTCAGAGCTCTCAGGATTTTCTGCAGCGATCGTAGTATATTGGTTGATCGTGTGAAGCAAAGAGAGGGTACTTCCGGACATCGGTGATGGTGCCAAGAAACGCAGTTCAGAACCATATTTAGATAAGGGCACATAGTATTTGGCCATATCATCCCAGTAGGTTTTTCCGGCTGCATTCGCCCTGATTTTTTGTTCCATTTTAACCTTACGGTCAAACAATGCCGGGTCCTTTAAGCCACTTTCGGTTCCTTTAATAGCTTTGAGTGAATTTGAGAGGCTGAATATGGTATTTTTGGTATCATCATCAGGATTGAGCGCAAATTCCTCCTCCAGCATTTTCATGCGGTTTGTAAAAAACTCAATGTCTACAGGATATCTATAGTCCCTGTCGTATTCCAGTTGTGAAACAGTCCTGTATCGCTCTGTTGAGCCCGGGTTACCAATCACAAAGACAGGGGTATTTTCCTGGATGCCATCTACATTGAATGGGAAGTAATTGTCAGCAGTATTCAATGGGTTGCCATTTTCGTCATATACCCTCCAGAAAGTACAATCCAGATTGTAGCGTGGATAAGTAAAGTTGTCAGGATCTCCTCCGAAGAAGCCCAATTGGGCTTCAGGAATAAAGACGAGACGTACGTCATCATACCGCTTGTATCCATACAATGAAAACTTGGCTCCGCTGTAGAATGGTATAGTCTGAAGGCGAAGGTTTTCCCAACCTGGTTTGCTGGTATATTCCTTTATTACTGTGTTGATGGCTTCCTGGGTTTTGGTCTGCTTTTCTGCATCTGTGCCTGCATTTCCGATCAGACTTTTGATCTTGTCAGTGACATCAGCCACCTTGATCAGTTGCTCGACAAAAACCTCAGGATTACGTCTTTCATCAGCAAGTGTTGAAGCAAAAAATCCGTTGTTGTCAAAATTTTCACCTTCCTTCTGCAAGTCGGACACCACCGGTTGGGAACAATGGTGGTTGGTCATCACCAATCCATTAGGGGAAACGAATGAAGCAGAGCACCAGGAGGCAAACCTTAAGGCTGACATCCTGCCTTCATCAAACCATTCCTGATCGAGGTCGTAATTATAGGCTTTGAGAAACCATTCTTTAGGTGGGTTTTCGAAAGTCCACATTTTACCGAAGTCATGGGGACTGGGTTCCTGCTGTCCAAAAGCTGCAGTAAAGGTAAAAGCAGCCAAAAGGCTCAAAAACCACTGTTTTCTATTGTTGTTCATACTTAGGTTGAATATTAAATTAGATAATACGGCAAGGTGGAATTGATCCCCATTCCGCTTTGAAAAACGGTACAAAATTAGGAATTATAATGAAGAAAGGAGGTTGAATGACCAATTATGCATTTTATTAGACCGGGAGTTAACTTTTCGTCATCAAACCTGTTCTGATCATTATGCGTACTACTAAACCATTAATTTTTATCCTTATTCTCTTTGGCCTGAGCTCTTCCTGTACCTCCCAGAAATCTTCCGGGCAGGCATCTGAAAAAGCTCCTGCCGTGGATCAAATTGTCGACCAAACTATGAATACAGAAATTGCAACCTTCGGAGCCGGATGTTTTTGGTGTGTTGAAGCCGTTTTCCAGGAACTGAAAGGTGTCATTAAAGTGGAATCAGGATATATGGGAGGTTCTGTTCAGAATCCAACATATAGAGAGGTTTGTACCGGTACTACCGGCCATGCTGAAGTAACCCGGATCACTTTTGATCCCTCGGTCATTTCTTATGAGGAATTACTTGAGGTGTTATGGACCACGCACGATCCCACTACACTCAATCGACAGGGTGCCGATGCGGGTACACAGTACCGCTCTGCAGTTTTTTATTATTCGGAAGAACAAAAATCCAAGGCTGAAAAGTCGAAAAAGGAAGTTGCCACCACCATTTGGGATTCACCAATAGTAACTGAAATTGTTGCTGCGGATACGTATTATCCTGCGGAAGAGTACCATCAGGATTATTATGCCCTTAATCCAAATGCAGGTTATTGCAGGGCTGTGATCACTCCAAAAGTGGCGAAGGTTCGTGCATCATTTGCTGACAAACTGAAGCAATAAATCGGGCTACCTATGCAACGTTACATCCTAATCACGGCATTATTTTTCGGTTTCACTATGCAAGCATGTTTGCAGTCAACTGCAAAACAACCTGAAGCAAACTCTAAGTCATCAAACGGTTCTTTTCTAGATGAAAAGGGAGAAACCATTTCCGTTGTATCTAAATCGGAGGCGGAATGGAAAGCTCAGTTAGATCCTGCGGCATACTATGTGTTACGAGAGAAAGGTACTGAAAGGGCATTTACAGGTAAGTACAATGACAATAAGAAAGCCGGTATATACACATGCGCTGGTTGCGGCTTGACTTTGTTTTCATCAGAAACAAAGTTTGACTCCGGTACCGGTTGGCCCAGTTTTTATGCACCTCTTGACAAAACCCATGTGCAGGAAGATGAAGATGTGTCCTATGGAATGAAAAGAGTTGAGGTGTTATGTCGTCGCTGTGGCGGACATCTTGGGCATGTATTTGATGATGGACCAAACCCCACTGGTCTGAGGTATTGCATGAATGCTGTTTCACTTTCTTTTGAGCCAAAGTAACAAGGCCAATATAGACTTAACATATCCTTTCCACGAAGGGATGAATTGAAAGAAAGCACCATTGCTTTTTTTTGCGCTATGGTTAGTGTGGGTATACCACCCACTTACAGTTATCTTTGAAGGATAATGAAGCACCTACGTCCGTGGATAAAATTTTCAGGAGTCTTTATCATGTTGAGCTGGTATCTCAGCCTATTATTATTTGCTTCAGCAATCAAAGGGAAGGATACTGAAAGAGGATTCAGGTACAGAAGAAAATTTTGCAAGGCCGCTTTATCCATACTTGACATACATTACACACAGTATGGTGTCATGCAGCCAGGTGCCTGTCTGTATGTTTCCAATCACAGGTCTATGCTTGATCCACTAATACAACTTGGATCCATCGATGCATACATTTTATCCAAAGCTGAGGTTGGTAATTACCCGGTACTCGGAAGAGGTGCAAAAGAAACGGGTATCATCTTAGTACACCGGCATGATCACCATAGTCGAAGAGCAGCGCTTGATGCGATTGAGGAACGACTTCTTTCTGGATATCCTGTTTTGATTTATCCTGAAGGAACAACCCATGGAGGTCATCTCACGGGCGATTTCAAGAAGGGTGCGATTGAAATGGCTTTCAGAAAAGGCATTCCAGTAGTTCCTGTAATGATTGAGTATCCAGACCAGGGTTATTATTGGACGGATGGATCTTTATTAAGCTATTTTAAACGACTTTTTACATCAAGATCCTCGCACAGGGTCAAAGGCATCATAGGCTTGCCATTAGAAAGTAAAAGCCCGGATACCATTGCAGAAGATACCCGGGCCTGTGTTAATGCTATGATCATCGAAGCTCGATCAAAACCCATAAGGCTTTAATCATTCAAGGCTTTTTTCTTTTCTAAAATTTTAGACCAATTGTTCCGGCGATGGTGGTACGATTGTTGTCAATCTGAACAAGTGGTTGGGGGGTAGTATTCGTTTCGTATGGTAGATAACCTTCCAATGGAGTAGCATATTTATATCCAAAATCAATGTAAAAAGCATCAGCCCTGAAACCGATTCCAGCATGATAAGAAGGATCGAAATTTTTATCATCGGCGTATGATGATTGCGCCAGGGATACACCGCCTCTCAACCGGAACGCACGAATGACAAATTCACCTCCCAGATTGATATCGAAACTTGAGGAATAATTGGCGCGGATAGCCTGGTTGACCTCCTGTTGTTCCTGATCATAATAGTTGCCATTACCACCGATACTGTAATCAAAATGCATAGCTGAATAATCAGTCCACTTAATGCTGGCGCCAATAAATCCCTGTTCACCTGCAATAATGCCTATGCCTCCCATAAGCGACCAGGGAGTGACGAGCGCATACCGAAAACTACCATATGGTGACTCAGCTAAGATCGGCCCGTCATTATTTTCATCTGTGTAATCATAGGACAGCGAAGTATTATAGTTGTCAGTCATAAAGAGTTTTGTAGGCGTATGTGCCGCAGCGGAGATATTCAGGTTTTTAGAAGGTTTGAAGGTGATTCCAAATTTACCGTTTATACCTGAGCCTGTTGAATTGATATAACTGTTATACTGTAGATCATTAAAAAAAGGTATGCCATTTTCAGTGCCATCTGTCTCAACATACTCACGAAACTCCGTGTAATTGACGAGCGGGATATTGAACGAAGCACCAAAAAGAATTTTGTTGTCGTAGTTGGCAGCATACCCAAGGAAAAGTTCTGATTTGCCGCCTTCCAGCGTGGATTTCTCCAATTTTAAAAGCTTATATTCAGGATTTAGATTGTAATCTGTTTCATAGACCCTGTCCTCTTCAAAATCATAGATAGCTCCTGATTGCCAGGCCAGGCCTTCTTCGAAGCCATTCAATTCTTCAGATGACAGACCGAATGCATTTTCGCTCCAGCTGTCAGTGATAGAACCCAATGTTGAACCTGAATAGTTTGTTTCACGGCGATACTCTGCCATCCGGTTATATCCGACTGCCCAGTTTGAAGTCACCCATTTACTTTTTCTCTGTTGGCTTGAAAGCACGAAACCTACATTTGGAAGTGTGAAATTGTTGAAGTTCCCTTCGGTCGCTTGGCTTCTGTCCTCCGTAAAACTGGAAGAAAAGTGATTAAACTGTCCGCCCAGCGTGATGGTGAATTCACTCTTCCAATAACCGGCAATCCCTGCAGGATTAGATCCGATTGCTGAGAAGTCTGGTCCAATAGCAAACATGCTGTTTCCAGTGCCAAGATTTCTGGCGGTACCCAGAGGTTCCGAAACAGAAAGTCTGTATGCTTCGGTTGCAGTCTGGGACCATGCTGGCGCAGCAAGGAGAATGATCAGCAACGTAATGAGTATTTCAATCCTTTTCATAGGTCTATGCTTTTAAGGGCTGCAGAATAATGAAAACCATTCTGCAGCCTTACCATTAAGCTAATATCGTTTGACTTGTTGTTACCCTCTTCCTCTCGGAGAAGAAGATTGATTGCTGGAACCGCCGCTGCCTCCTGAAGACCGGTTACTGCTGCCGCCTCCGGCTGGTGAACTATGCCCGGAAGATGAAGATGGCGAATAACTTGGCCTATCGCTGCTTCGCGGAGTATCATTATTCCTTTGGGGAGGTGAATAACTTGGTCTGTCATTACTTCTGGGCTCATCGTCACTCCTCTGTGGAGGAGTATAACTTGGACGGTCAGGTGATGTTTGTTCTGGTCTGCTATTTTGTCGTGAAGGCGGAGTATAACTTGGTCTGTCTTCACTGCTCCTGGTTGGAGGGGTGTAAGCAGGTAATTGATCAGTCCTTATTGGAGACTGAGGATTATCATTGCCGGGATAAGGTCTGTAGTTATCCTTCGGTGATGTTGATGGCCTACCTGCAGGGTTTTCAACACCCGGAGCAGGGGTTACTGGCTTGGACCTTTCTGGAGTCGGATAAGGTTGATATTTTTCAACATCAGGTCTGAAGACAGGTCTCTTGCCATCGGTAGGCGTAGATTGCTCCCTTGGTAGTTCCTTATCAATAGGCACCTGTCTGACACCACCTAGCGTGGCTTCCTGACGAACTGGCGCGGGCTCCGTTGGAGAATGATCCGGCTGTGTTGTCACAGGTGAGCCCGAAGGTACTGTCCGACCAGGTGTTCCAGTTGTCGGAAGTCCGGAAGGACGATCATTTGAATCTGTGATCTGTGAATCAACGTCTTTGACTGTTGGCGAACTCAATCCAGGAGAGGATGGAAGTCTTCGTGGAGAGGATCCGGTATTGCCAGCGGTCCTTGGCCCATAATAATGATCTCTATTTCCACCATAGTAGTCGTCATGCCCATGTCCGGGATTATACCCTGTGCCCCAACCACCACCGTAGTATCCATTTGGCGGGCAATAAGGATTGTAATAACCCCCATAAGGATAATTGCCTCCCCAGCCGTTCCAAAAGGTATAACTAGGATAATACCAGTTATTGTATCCATGATAATATGGAGCAGGGGCATACCAGTTATTCCAACCAAATCCGGCACTGTTTCCGAATCCGAAATTGAAATAGATGTTTGATCCTGAGTAAGCGTAAGAGTCCCAGGCAAACGGATCGTAATAGTTGTAACCTACATAGACTGGATCATAAAATCCGAAGCCTGCATAAGGACGATAGAACCTTCTGATGCGGGATGAGTAGTAGTAATCATAATCATCATACTCATCATAGTAGCCGTAGGAATCATCATCGAAATAAGTGACATCGGCTTCACTGCTGGTAGCAGAAGCAGATTCATCCAATGAATATTTTACAATCGGTACATGTTCATCCGGGTCGTAATAGACATCGTCAAACTGAGCCTTTACAGATGGAATGATCATCATGATGATCATCATTGCAAGGTAATTTTTCAACACGTAAAATTTCATAGCCTGCGTTCGTTTAAAGCCGGGTGGCAGAAACTCTCAACATCCAAGGTTAAAAGTATTACTTTTACCGCCTATATGTAGTTAAAGAGAGCTTAAATAACTGTCACCGCGTTGTTAAATAAGTTGAAATCAAACCACCACAACTTTTTGGGTTCATTTATACCTACGACGCTCTATCCGTTGGAGAAGTTTCAATCGTATAGAACCTTAATGAGAAATTAACATAAATACCCCGGCAAGGGAGTTTTAAGATGGTTTTATGGCAAAGGAAATAACACCGAGATCAGCGGATTATTCACAATGGTACCTTGATATAGTGAGGAAAGCTGGACTTGCAGACAATTCTGCGGTCAGGGGATGTATGGTGATCAAACCATACGGATATGCTATCTGGGAAAAAATCCAGGGAGTATTGGACAGTGAATTCAAACGCACTGGGCATGTCAATGCCTATTTCCCATTGTTCATCCCTAAGAGTTTTCTTAGCCGGGAGGCTCAGCATGTGGAAGGATTTGCAAAAGAATGTGCAGTTGTAACCCATCACAGGCTCAAAGCTGATCCGAATGGCGGTGGGTTGATCGTGGATCCTGAAGCCAAACTCGAAGAAGAGCTGATCGTTCGCCCGACCTCTGAAACAATCATCTGGAGTACCTATAAAGACTGGATTCAATCTTACAGAGATTTGCCTTTGCTCATCAATCAATGGGCGAATGTGGTCCGTTGGGAAATGCGTACCAGACCTTTTTTACGTACTACTGAGTTCCTTTGGCAGGAAGGCCACACAGCGCATGCGACAAAGGATGAAGCTGTGAAGGAGGCGCAAATGATTCACAATATCTATGCAGACTTTACAGAAAACTGGATGGCTATGCCCGTGGTTAAAGGAGTGAAAACTGCAAATGAACGTTTTGCCGGAGCTGAGGATACTTACACTATCGAGGCTTTGATGCAGGATGGAAAAAGCCTTCAGGCAGGCACATCACATTTCCTCGGGCAGAATTTTGCCCGTGCTTTTGATGTTTCTTTTCTCAATGAAAACAATCAGCAGGAGCTAGTCTGGGCTACCTCGTGGGGTGTCTCGACCCGTTTGATAGGAGGTCTGATTATGACCCATAGTGATGATGAAGGGCTTGTGCTCCCGCCAAAGCTTGCGCCCCTTCAGGTGGTGATCATTCCGGTACCCAAACCTGATCCTGCGATCAATGAGGTAGCTGAAAAATTGATGAGTGAACTCAAGGCAAAAGGAATTTCTGTCAAATTTGATATAGACGAAAAATCAAGACCGGGATTCAAATATGCCGAATATGAAATGAAAGGGGTTCCTGTTCGTGTTGCCATTGGACAGCGTGATCTTGAAAAAGGTCAGGCTGAAGTCGCTCGCAGGGATACCAGAGAAAAGGAGTTTGTATCGCTTGAAGGACTGGGTAGGTTTATTGAAAACTTACTGGATGAAATTCAACAAAACCTGCTGTTGAAAGCATTACGGTACCGTCACGAAAACACCCGTGAGGCTGATGATTTTGACACCTTTAAAACTATCCTTGATGAACAAGGTGGTTTTATTTCTGCGCATTGGGATGGAACCACTGAAACAGAATTGAAAATCAAGGAACTGACCAGAGCAACGATACGTTGTATCCCCCTCGATCAGAAACCTGAACAAGGAAAATGTATTCTGACCGGAAATCCATCTGCCGGTAGAGTCTTATTTGCCAAAGCTTATTAATCACCTTTAAAACATCAACCTATGTCATTTGAAGTAGAAGGAAAACTTCATAAAAAATTTGATAAAGAACAAAAATCAGGCACCTTCCAAACCAGGGAGTTTGTGATCCTTGATGAATCTACTCAGTATCCGCAGCACATCAAGTTCCAGTTAGTCCAGGATCGTTGTGAAATCATTGATAATATCGATGAAGGCACTACGATCAAGGTTTACTTTGATCTCCGAGGCAGGGAATGGCAAGGTAAGTACTTTACCAATCTTCAAGCCTGGAGGGTGGAAGCAGCCGGACAGGAGTCCAAACCAAGAGCTGCAGCAGGAGATTTTCCATCAACGCCCCCGATGACTTCCGACGAAGGAACCTCTTATGATGATCTTCCTTTTTGAGCCGAAATGAAATCTGTAGCATTAAAGTTATAACCTGGTACAAGGAGGTAGCCTGTTCTTTTTATCAAGCTAGCAGTCGCCTGGTTTGTCTTGCAATAGATCTAAGCTAAGGTATGGTTGAAATTAAAATCAAAGGTTGAGCGTTTCTACTTTAAATCTTTCCATGCTACTGAAAAGGAGTTTACTACATGTTTTGTGTCTTCTCCTTTTCATTCCCTATGCATACACGCAGCGGATTGTTGGGGCAGAAACACGCTACAACAATTCTTTCCGGGAGTGGATACTGCTGACAGAAGATGAAGATATCGAAGGCGAATTACGTTTACGGTGGACCTTCAGTGATGATTGGACTGCCTGGGATCTGAGTGTTGGGGATATTACAGCCTCTATTGAACAGAAATGGACGGACGATCCGAACCTTTGGGTGATTAGATGCGAAGGCATGACCGTGAATGCCAAAACAGCCTGGGTTGGGGAGTTTCACCGTTGGAAACTAAATGACGGAAGCCATCAAATCAACTGGGAGTCAAAATATTCCAACATCATGGAGGAGTGGGAGATTGATTCAAATAAAGATCACTTTTTTCAGATGCATACCCGTTGGGAAGGTGATCCGCGGGATTGGACGATTGTGGACGAGTTACCCATAGACATTAGTGATGCTATGAAAGTTGCCATGATCTTCCTGACACTTCATTTCAGCACCCCCAGGATCTAAATATCAACTTCAGGATACCAAAAGGCCTTTTATGTCTTCTTGGAATGAAGGTTTTTGGTTGGCACCAGGCTGGTGCTTAAGCGTAAACAGGATATACGAAACTGAATTTGAACTTCGTTTTACCAATCAGTTGAATCAGGGTAAAAATGATCCTGCTTTGAAATACACCATAAATTCAAAAACGAATGAAAACACTCTTCATCCTATTCATGCTCTGCGGAGCAGCAACTTCACTGTTAGCTCAGGATATCGAACTTCCACGGGTAAGCCCTAAAGCCTCGGTTTCATACACCATCGGACTCACTGAGGTGAAGGTTAATTATAGTTCACCTGCCGTAAAGGAAAGATTGATCTGGGGCGCGGTGGTACCGTATGATAAAGTCTGGCGGGGAGGGGCCAATGAAGCCACGACAGTGGAATTCAGTACTGATGTTAACATAGAAGGTCAGACGCTTCGTGCAGGCAAGTATGCACTGTTTTTCATTCCCGGTGAAAAAGAATGGACCGTCATTTTCAATAAGAAAACCGATCAGTGGGGAGCCTATAGTTACAATGAAGCCCTGGATGAAGTCCGGTTTACTGTAGAACCTAAAATGAATGAGGGCCTTCAGGAACGACTCTTATACACGATCCATGACATGAAGATGGATATGGGTTATATCAAATTGTCATGGGAGAAAATGCGCCTCTACCTCAGGTTTAAAGTTGACGTTATGGAGCAGGCAATGTCTAATATTATCGCAGCATTAGGTACAACACCACCAGAAAAGAAATGGGTTATTTATGCTGAAGGCGCTCAGTTTCTGATTGATGCTAATGGCAATATGGATCAGGCTTTGGAATGGGCCAAATTGTCAACAGATCAATTTAGCAGCAGCTGGAACTGGTATATCCGTGCAAAAGTGGAAGCGAAGAAAGGTGATATGTCAGCGGCCGTTGCGAGTGGAACAAAATGTGCTGAGCTTGGATTGGCTGATGAGAACGATAATTATTATGAAGAGAATAAAGCAGAAATCAACGCCGCCATTCAGGGCTGGGCCGCAAAGATGAATTGATAAATGATGTAATCTGCTTTGCAAATAAAAGGAGTGGCCAACAGGTAGGGGTTGAAAATTTTGAATCCCTACCTGTTCGCCACTCCTTTTTTAATGTTTAATCATCAGCGGTTAATCTAATAGCGCATTGCCGTTGATATCTCCTTTTTTGATGGCCACAAAGGCAGGTTCCCTGACACCATCAAGGATGTCCTTCAATGGTATTGAATAACTAGAAATGATCGGTGGATGCTGGGTAGGTGGTCCAAAGTCGGTATCTGCTGGTACAAAAATCCAACTCTGCTGATCCGGAAAATGGGTCGTCACACCGAGTAGTAATTTGAGTAAGGTCACAATATCCAGGGAATTGATAGTGCCTGAACCGTTAGCATCCGCAGCAAGTTTGGAGTATGGATTATCCATAGGCTCAACAAACAACAAGTGCTTTTGAATTTTGACGAGATCAATGGCATTTACGCCGTTGGTAGGACTCCCTTCTTTGACAACTTTGAGTTGCCATCCTGGCTGAACCTCACTGAGCAGGACCTCTAGGCTAAACGCTCCATTTGCATCCGTAATATCCTGCACGATGACATTGTTTGTTGTATCAACCACTTGTACTAAAGCATTACCAATTCCTGAATTACCGGAAAGGAACTGGACTAGCCCTCCAACCAATACAGGATTTTCACCTTGTGAGGGTTTCTCGGCGCCAGTAGCAAGCAAAGCAGCGTCAATGGCATCAATAGTGAGCTCGTTATTAAGCCCGTCTACATCGTATTGTACAGTGCCATCGGGAGCGATGACAATAAAGGTCGGAGTTCCTGACCAGGGGCCAAATGATCCGTTTTTATAGGGTTCAACGGCAGTAAGGCTACCTCCGTGTTTGCTAATAGCTGGAAACGTTTCACCGTAGGTTGTATGATATGTTACAACAAGTGGATCAGTGTCAGAATTTTTATCGGTCATCAAAAAGAACTCAACATCATGATCACCGGCACCCCATTCCTGGTAAAACGGTTCCATGAGCGGTGCGATTGAATTGCAAGGAGGACATGTTGTATAGAAAACCTCTAGCAAAACTGTTTTACCCTGATTTAAGTAGTCCGCATAAAGGTGATGCAACTGCGCATTGATATCTGTCACCGTAAAGTCTGGCGCTACGACAGGTGGAGGGAGCTTAGTTGCGCCTGTAGCAACGATGGCGGCGTCGATGGCATCAATGGTCGCCTGATGATTAGCGCCCTTCACATTGTAGCTGACAAGCCCGCTGGGCGAAATGACCGCAAATGTGGGTGCTGCAACCCAAGGCCCAAATGTTCCATCTTTATAAGGAGCAACAGCTGCAAGGCTTCCTCCGTCATTGCTGATGGCCGGAAAAGTGTGATCATAATTTTCCTGAAAGGTGAATAAAAGAGAGTTGTTATCGGAGATCTGATCAGTCATTTCAAAAAAGACAACATCACCGCTGCCACCGCCCCATTCCTCATTCAGAGGCTGAAGTAATGGGGCGATTGAATTACAGGGTGAACAGGTGGAATTAAAGATTTCAAGTACCACTGTTTTACCCTGATTTAGATAATCAGCATAAAGATGATGACTCTGGCCGTTGATGTCCGTCACATTGAAATCAGGTGCATTAGGCACCTGTCCTGGTTTCAGCGCACCTGTTGCAGCAATTGCGTCGTCTAATGCATTGATAGTAGCTTGGTTGCCGGCTCCGTCAACATCATATTGAACCGTGCCATTCGGCGCTATCACTATAAAAGTTGGCGTGCCAAACCATTGTCCGAAATCCCCATTCTTGTATGGCTGGACAGCGGTAAGGCTTCCTCCCTGCATGCTGATAGCAGGAAAAGTCTCATTGTATTGTTGAGCATAAGCTTCGACAAGGCTGTTGGTATCAAAACTCTTGTCCGTCATTTCAAAAAACTCAACATCGTTCTGCCCGGCACCCCATTCCTGGTAGAATGGTTCCATCAGGGGCGCGATGGAATTACAGGGGGGACACGTCGTAAAGAAGATTTTGATCATCACCGTTTTACCTTGATTAAGATAATCATCATAGAGATGATGTACCTGGCCGTCAATATCGGTGACTGTAAAATCAGGGGCAAGTTGTGCCCGGAGAGAGAGACTTGTAAGAAGGATTCCAAAAACGAGTAAGATGTTTCTCATACTACAAGTGTTTAAACAATTTTAAAGAATTGAATTTGGCAGGTATCCATTATTGCTTCACAAACAAATAGGATGCGACTTTACGGGTGGTAAGATCCTGAACATGCAATATCCATGTTCCTTGTGTTAATCCACCTACATTCATACGTACAGAGACTGAATGGTCAATTGGAAAGCGAGCGCTGGTATATTTTAGTCCTGTAACACTGACAATCGAAACATTAAGATTAGTTGCCTGGCCCTGGTATTTCAGGACTAGTACTTCATTAATGATATTGGATTCAAGTGTCAGAGGTAGTTGGGTTTCAGGATTCTCTGTGGCTGTAGTAAGACCTGTTGCTCCAGTTGCTTCTATAGCTTCATCCAATGCATCAATTGTCGCCTGATGATTTGGACCAAAGACATCATAATTGACTGTTCTATCCGGAGCGATGACTACAAAGGTTGGTGTACCTGTATACTGACCAAACATATTTGTCTTATAGGGTGCTACGGCAGCAACGCCACCACCTTGTCCACCAACTGCAGGAAAAGTTGTGTTATGGTTGGCTTTATAGCCATTGATTTTTGTGTCTGAATCTGATTGTAAAACACTCAGTTCAATAAATTGCACATCAGCGATTCCGGCTCCCCATTTTTGATATAAAGGTTCCATAAAAGGAGCAATCGCATTGCATGGTGGACAATCGACAAAAAATACTTTTAGGAGAACGGTTTTACCTTGATCTAGGTAATCAGCATACAGTTGATGTGCATTGCCCCAGGAATCAGTTATGGCAAAATCGGGAGCAGTCTGCGCTGAAGACGAAAATTGGAAGGCAGCAAAAACTATAAACAGAATCGTTTTAAAACGTACCATAAGGTATAATTTTTCATGTACGAAGAGGAGGGAAAACCCTTAATTGGGTAAGGTTGGTCGCATAAAGTTAAAACTTATTTGCTATCAAATGTTTATGACCTATAAAATGGACACAGGCAGCGGCTGTGCCCTTAAGATTATCTTTGCATCATGAAGGATCTGGAACGGGGTATCGTGGACGTCATAGATGTTGGGTTAATCCCCTACAAGGAAGCATGGGATCTGCAGACGTCTCTTCATCAGCAATTGGTGGCCAATAAGAGAGCAGGATACCCGGAGCCACAACGCCATTATTTCCTTTTATGTGAACATCCTCCGGTTTTTACGCTGGGAAAGAGCGGGTCAGAGGATCATTTGCGTATCAATGAACAAGAGAGGAGTGATCACCAGATCGAATATTTTAAAATCAACAGGGGAGGGGATATCACCTTTCATGGCCCGGGCCAGCTGGTTGGGTACCCTATCCTTGACCTGGATCTGATATTTACAGATGTGCATAAGTACGTCCGCAGCCTCGAGGAAATCATTATACGTGTATTGCAGCAGTATAGAATCCAAGGAGTCAGAAGTGACAGATATACAGGAGTTTGGATCGAAAGTGATCATGTGAAAGATGAGGCAACTAAAATCTGTGCTATCGGAGTTCACCTGAGCAGATGGGTAACGATGCATGGCTTTGCTTTCAATATCAATACGAATTTGTCCTATTTTGACCATATCATCCCTTGTGGAATAGCTGATCCCAATAAAAGTGTTTGTTCACTGAGTAGTCTATTGGGGAAAGATGTAGATTTGCAGGAGATTAAAAGACAAGTAGCCACTGAGTTTGGCGTGGTTTTTGGCTTAGGTACAAGGTTCTCGCCTCTAGACAGCATTAATCAATTCACATTTCAAAATCTGTAAAGATGAACACCATTAAAATCTTTTTAGTCTTCACTGCGGTGCTCTTCACATCTGCCTTAAAAAGCCAGGCAACGATCAATCCAGCCATTCAAAACATGCTTGAATCTTTTATAGATTATTCCAACAAGCAAGATTGGGATAAGGCCTTTGATTTGTTATATCCTAAGTTATTTGCTAACGTGACTAAGCAGGAGCTGATCGACCTCACGGTGGGAACGGAGTCTGACGATTTGAGTCTCCAAATGAAAAATATCCGCATAACCTCTACATCGGTGCCTGTGGAGGAAGGAAGTGAAACTTTTGTCAGGGTTGAATACGAGGCTGATATGGAAGTCAAAATAATGGCAAGCGGAGACTTTGATGCGCCTAAAGCCATTCAGGCCATGGATCAGCAGTTTAAGACCACCTATGGTCAAAACAATGTGAAGTGGGAAGAAGGCACTAAGCAATATAAAATTAGGGCTAATAAGGCTATCATGGCCATTAGTTCAGGAGCGAACGTTTGGAAACTCGTAGAGATCAATATGGAGCAGCCTCAACTTATGGAATCTCTTTTCTCGCCTTCCATCATGGATGCATTAGTACGTCTCGAGTAAGCCTAATTATTTTTCAGTAGGAATCCAACAATGAACAAACCAGATCCACGCCCGGTCAATTATAGCCGGACGATGATGACTGAATTAGTAATGCCAAATGATACCAACCCGTTGGGGCATCTGATGGGTGGTAATCTCATGCGTTGGATGGACATCGCCGGTGGTATTTGCGCAGCGAGACATTGTGGAGCCCATGCGGTGACAGCATCTGTGGATAATGTATCCTTTGCCAAACCGATCCATCTAGGTGATGTCATCACGATTAAAGCTTCAGTTACCAGAGCATTTCATACCTCGGTGGAGATATATCTTGAAGTCTTTACCACCTCCTCATTTGGGGCAGACCTGGAAAAGTCAAATCATGCTTATATGACCTTTGTCGCCCTGGATTCCAGGACCTCAAGACCGAAGGAAGTGCCGCAGGTCCTTCCCGAGACGGATGAGGAGCACGCCCTCTTTAAAGGGGCTGCACGGCGCAGGGAAGTAAGGCTGGTGTTAGCTGGACGACTCAAGCCGGAAGATGCTCATGGATTGAAAGCACTGTTTACTGAGTTAGAAGCAACTGCCGAGAAGTAGAGTATGGTGTCTCAAAAATTTAAGTCGCTTTTCAAATCTATTCTGTCAAGGTATCAGACATTACATCTAGAATATCCGGTGGAGATGAAGCCGAGATATGGATTTGGCAAACCCGTTCATATGGGTTTAAATTTAATTATTGAAGCTAACAGGAGCGAGTACAAAAGTTGGCTCGAAAAAGCCCTGAGCTTTCGTGACCGGTTTGTTCAATGGCCGGTTTATGACCAGCATAAGCATACCTCCCTTCCTTCCTGGAACAACGGGTTTCTTCCCGGACTTGACATGATTATGCTCTATACCATAATTGCAGCAGGCAAGCCATCGACCTATGTTGAGATTGGTTCCGGCAATTCCACTAAAGTAGTCGCCAAAGCTAAAAAGGATCACCAATTACCGCTACAGATCATTTCCATGGACCCTGCCCCTAGAGCTGAAATAGATCAGCTAGCAGATTCGGTGGTCAGGGAACCATTCGAAAATGCTGATCTGGGATTGTTTGCCGCACTTAAGTCTGGCGATATAGTTTTTGTAGACAATTCGCATAGAATTTTTCCAAATTCTGATGCCACGGTTTTCTTTATGGATGTATTACCGGTCCTCGCTTCTGGAGTGATTGTCCACATTCATGATGTGTATCTGCCTTTCGATTACCCGCAGGAAGTTTGTGACCGTTATTACTCCGAACAGTATACGCTGGCTGCTTTTTTGATGGCTAATCCTGTTAAATACAGGACTATCATGCCTAACTTTTTTGTATCTGAGGACGAGTCATTAAACAAGATCCTAACACCCATTTGGGAGCATACCTCCATGCCTGAGGTGGAAAGACACGGTGCTTCTTATTGGTTACAGATAGGAGATTAATTTCGGATTATCTCAGGAGCGTTACATCACCTTTCCTGACTTCCGACCGCCCATCAGGGTAGCGAAGTGTTGCAGTATATACATACGTATCAGAAGCAGCAGGTTCATTTTTCCACATACCATCCCATCCACCAAGGTCATCCGTAGGTGCTTCGTACACCAATTGCCCCCAGCGATTGAAAATCATGAATTTCTCTATAACGATATTGCCTGTGATAATGATCCTGAAGTTATCATTGAAGTCATCTCCGTTGTCAGGGGTAAAGGCATTTGGGATCATAAAACTTGGTGGAATCGTCGTAAAGGAGAGGGTATCCGTTTGCTCACAACCCAAACTGTTGATAAAGGTTGCCACAACGAAATTGATTTCCTCTTCAGCATTAAATACTATGGAGGTGGCACTTCCAGATACGATCTGTCCATTTACAGTCCAGGTGATAGGTGAAGGCTCAGGAGTAGCAAATAAGGTTACGATTACTTCGGAGCCTTGTAATATTGAATCACCCATGGGCTCACGTATAAGATTTGATACGTCCCCACCGAAAATTTTAACAGCTACGAGACCAGAAACCTTACAGATATCAGGGTCAGTTGATTCAGCAAAAAACCGTAGCGATCCGGCAGAATTAACAGTTACTGTTGGTGTTACACAGTTTGTACAGCTGAGGTTTAGATCACCGCTGACCACTGACCATTCTGGATTGGAAAGTGACAGATCTCCAGTATTCACTACCACTGTTCCATCCAGGCAAGCAAAAAATTCAGTGCCATTCAGTTGTGGCTGTGATCCGGGAATAAGTTCGAAGACACCGCCAGCGCTACAAAAATCGGGATTTGTGGTATTTGCTGTTAATCGTACAAGGACTGTATCAGATCCTGTGATTGTGACTGCGGGATCAGGGCAATTGGTACAACTCAACGTCGCATCTCCTTCGATAATACTCCATGTGAAACCTGATAATCCTGTCAGATCGGTAATCGATAACGGCACGACGTCTTCCTGACAAACTACATTATCACCGGAAATATCAATTTGTTGTAGTTGGTTGCTTGTTGAAATCAGTATGGATCCTTGTGCGCCGCAGAAATTTGCGTTTGTCGTATTGGCGGTCAACAATATGCCGACGGAACCTGCACTATTGATCGTCACTATTGGATCAGGGCAGCTGGTACAACTCAAAGTGCCATTGCCAGAGACCACGCTCCAGTTAAAATTAGAAAGCCCGGCAGGATTGGTAATCGTGAGCGGAACCATATCCCCTACGCAAACAACAGCCTCCGTAATAATATCGATTATTTGAATAGGGGGTATTTGAATTGGCAGAACAGCTCCAACAGGGCATTCCAGAATTTTACCTGAGAACATATAAATGACGGTTGTACCGGGAGTTCCAATAACCGTAATTGTTGGATTGAGACACATATTGCAACTCAAACCTTCATCAGGGGTCCATTCCGGTTCAGTTACCTGGTCAGAAAGAACAGTGACGGTGAACATTTCACCTGGGCATAAAATAGTGTCCGTAACAGACAACGGTACAGCAGGAGGAACTACATTGATCAGAATCGAATCTTTGGAAGCGCAGGCATTGTTGAAGTTTTCACGTATGTACAGGGTTGTGTCCTGTAAAGTCAATGCTGCGTTCAATACATCCTTTGGTGACTCGAAGGTCCCGTTATCTGGAGTCCAGTTGAAGATGATATCCGGAAAATCAAGTGAATCGAATGCCGGAGAAAAAAGGGCAACTACTTCACCGGCACAATAATAGGCTTTCAATGGTGCTATGTCGATATGCATATCACCAGGCAGGGAATCAACCTTTACGACCACAGTATCGGCTGCAATACAAACACCAAAGTCTGACTGCAGTATATACGTTGTGGTGACAGTAGGTGTTGCAGTAGGGTTTAAGAGGATCGGATCACTCAAAGTTGAATCAGAAGGGATCCACATAAAAGTAGTTGCAAGTCCTTCAAGCCGGCCTTGTAATTTCGCTCCTTCGCCTTCAAGGCAGATGAAAAAAGTATCTGGGCCGAGAATGTCAGCAATGGCAAGATCCAGGTATACACTGTCTTTGGCACCGCAGGTATCAGTACCTACCGTGGCAAAATACCATCCTGACAGAAAAGGTCTGACAGTTACTTCTGCTCCGGTTGAGTTGTCGAATGAAAAGGTCGGGGACCAATTAATTTCAGCGGTGGAAGACGCGGTCAATTGAAGAGGGGCATATCGGCACCACTGGATAGTATCTGCTGAGGTCAGTATTTCAACATCGTAGCTGTCGGTAATTCCAGTTTCTACAGTGACGATTCCTGATTCCAGACCGGCCAGGTATGCTATTTCCCATGACAAAGTTTCAAAACCTTCAGGAGAACCGTCGTTGATGACGGTGATGGGGATAACAACCACTGTATCTGTGGGAAGCATCTGTAGCGGAAAGGTACCATCAGGGAAAGTGTAGTCTACCCCTATCTGGGCTGCTCCGATGTCACTGATAAAAATATCCGTTGTTTCAATATTTGCATCGCCACGTTCGATGATCAGTGCATATGGACCACCGCAGCTTTCTGAAAGGATGCCTGCATTGGCTGGTGTGCTCAAAGAGGCTTCAAGGAAAGTCTGAGCTTGTATGCCAGTCGCTCCCAGCAGGAACAATAGGGTGAATATGCTATAAAACGAGTGTTTTGCCATTGTGTAAACCATCTGATAGAACCATTTCTAAGGGTGGTAAAAATAATCTTTTTTGGATACCTCTTAGACCTGTTTAGTCAGTTTGACAACCAGCCAACATCTTTTTTACTTCCGGTACTATAACGGTTTGCGGGTTGGAAGCATATTTCGATCCAAGGAAATTTACAAGATTTGTCATTTCCACTTCATTTAATTTCAGGTTGGCAGGCATTTGTTGGCCCGTCAGTTTGTTGACCGGCAGTCCGTTACGAATCAGACAGACAAGTTTCACAGGGTCTGAAAGGGTGAGTCTTGAGGAATCAAGAGGGGGTATAAGCTTGCCTAAACCGCTGCCATCCTCCATGTGACAATTTTCACAATGATACTTGTATAGGACTTCTCCCTGGCTATAGGGTTCCGGTTGACATCCCCCTGTAGACAAGAACAGGATAAAAGGAAGCAAAGGAAGGGTTCTGGTGGAAAACATCAATGAATTTGTTTTGAAGTTGTTTGGCTCGATAGGGTTCTTAAAGGGAAAATCGAAAACAAAGCTGACGCAAACTCTCAATCCATCCTCTGGTAAGGTTAACCCTTACATTGACAAACTTACAAACTATTGGTATTCATCCTTTAGCAGTTTGTCGATGGTATCAAAAAAGGCAGTCACAGACTCCGGATCTGTGCCTTCACAGAATCCTCTGACCCGTCGTGCTTTATCTACCAGGATAATGCGGCCACTATGATCAAAACCTGCCGGGGCAAGGGGATCCTCAATAACACTGACAAAGTATTGATCAGCGAGGTAAAAAATAGAATCCTTTTCCCCGGTGACAAATTTCCACTTATCCGTATCAACACCCAGGTTGTGTGCATATCTGTTGAGTACGGCAACACTATCATGCCGCTGATCGATAGTGTGGGAGATCATGACGACCCGGTCATCATCTTTATACCTTTCATAAAGCCGTAGCATTTGTTTCTTGACCTTTGGACAAATGCTTGGACAGGATGTGAAAAAGAAGTCAGCGAGAATTATTTTATTGTCCAAAGTGCTGATCCTGTATGTCTGGCTGTCCTGATCTGTAAGGGTTATATCAGGAACTGTATGATAAAGGGTATCCGAACCCTTCATCTCAAGATTACCAAGGTAAGGAAGCCTGTGCGGTTCGTTACCACAACCAGTCAATACCAGGAAGCTGATCAATGAAATCTCTGTAAACCTGAGGATATTCTTCATGGTTATATATTTATTTTGTTTTATAGGCTGCTAACCAGGTCTGTGCTTTTTCAATGCTACCCAGCATATCCCCTTTAATCTTATTGATCGTCTCAAGCTGGTTCTCATAAAAGGCTTTCAATTGATCCTCTTTTAAGGTGGGCTTCGTATCGCTATAAGCTTTCATCCAGTCCCACATTCCCTGCTCCGCCAGTTTCAATGATCCCAACAATTCCTCCAGCCCATCCGGCGATACCATTTTACCATCGGGATTTTCTTTAATGGTAGTCTTGATAGCACGCAGCTCTGCCGTAAGTTTCGTGATATCTGCCATTTTTGGCATGACCTCATCATGAATGGCCATCACCTGATCCTCAAGCGCTTTGAGGTCATTTGTGGCTCCTTCGGTTGAAGTATTGCCGGCATCCGTAGAAGGTTTACAGGACACTAATAGAAATGATGCGAAAAGTATGCTTGATAGAACTCTCATGAATCTGTTTTGTTTTAAATCCGATGCAAAGATACAGTGAAGAAGTTCATAGTGAAATCGGGTTACTTTTACGCCTTACTTATGAGTAGTTCTATTCTTTGGTTCCGTCAGGATCTCAGGCTGCATGACAATGAAGCACTAATCGAAGCGGTTAGAAATGCTGATGAAGTTATTCCAGTTTATATTTTCAATGTAAAAGCTGATCGAATCAGCAAATTCAGGCTCAAATTCCTGATCGAGAGTGTGGCCGATCTCCGCCATCATTTGCGTGTATTGGGTTCAGATCTGATGATCAGGATCGGTAAGCCAGATGAGGTCATCAATCAGCTGGCCATTGAAACCAAAAGTCAATGGGTATATTGTAACCGTGAACGCACCCGTGACGAAGTAGAAGAGCAGGATAGCCTTGAACGAAAGTTATGGACGACCGGCCGCGAAATGAGGTATAGCAGAGGTAAGATGCTGTATTATACATCTGATCTTCCTTTCCCTGTGACACATTGTCCTGATTCCTTTGTCTCTTTCAGAAAGGAAGTGGAAGCCATTGTGCCAGTCCGTCTCCCACTTGATGCACCATTGACCATGCCAGGTATTACTAAACCATGTGAGCCAGGTGAAATCCCGGATATCGGATCCTTTATTGCAGATGATTTGATAGAAGCAGATTATTTTTTTCAAGGAGGGGAATCTGAAGGATTGAAAGCATTGAAAAGCCGTACGCATATACCAGCGACTATGTCGATTGAAGAAGGTATGTTGATATCTCCCTGGATTTCCATGGGATGTTTATCGCCTAAAAAAGTATATCACTCTTCCTTTACCAAGGAGGATGGCGGTGAATTAGTCAGGCAACATCTTCTGTACAGAGATTATTTGCGTCTTATGGGAAAAAAGTACGGTGACCTGATCTTTACCGGGTCAGGTATAAAACGCATAGCCGGAAAATTTGAAAGCAATCCGGAAGCTTTCAACAACTGGAAAACTGGAAATACAGGCATTCCCATCATTGACGCTGCCATGCATCAGTTAAACAAGACTGGATGGATACCCGATGTTCTACGAAAAACGGTTGCCAATTATCTTATCAAAGTCCTGAAACTGGACTGGACCTTAGGTGCTGCTTATTTTCAAGCAACTCTTATTGACTATGACCCTTGCAGTAATTGGGTTGCCTGGCTCAACCTTGCAGGCGTAGGCCCAGATAGCAGGGAAGACAGGATCATTCATTATGATATCGTAGGCAAAAAATTAGATCCGGATGGAACGTATGTAAGGATGTGGAATAGTTAAGTGAGCAGTTAGCAGATACGTGAGACATGAATAGGTATAGTTATACGATATAATTCACCGTTGATTATGTATTTGAGACGGAAGCCATCCTTTACGACATCGATGATAGCACCAATGGTGACAAGGGAAGATGGTTTGGCATTCTCCTCATGTAATTTGATCTTCCCTTCCTTGCAAGATTACGAGTGCTCAAAATATCTTGGCTATCTCAATCATTACAGCACAATTTTTACAAATGGAATGTAAAGTATTTGCTGAAATTGAATATAAAACATTTAATTTGGAAATTGAAAACTATCTTGGGTTCCAGATATACCCCAATTCAGTCCAGTTTCATCTTTGTAAAGTTTAATGGAATTAGTTAATTTGAATGCATAGCACTCATCGTGATTGTATTCTTTAACCTTGTAATTCTTTCATTCTGAAAATAAGAATATTTGAACCCAACCCAAGACGAAGTGTGACCACTACAGGCCCCATTCCTGATTGTGCACTTATACGAGGGCAGTTGGTAATCAATGATACAACTACATGGAACAATCTCAGGATAAGCATGGAAGCTGGATCAGAAATCTTAGTTACGACTAGCTTGACTATAATGAATGGTACGTATATTTCAACTTGTGACACTTTGTGGAAAGGTATACGAACATCAACATTCGCTAGTCTTCACGCACTGGATTCCTATATAGAAGGAGCCGAGTTTGCTATGCGACTGGCTGGATACACCACTTTTGAATGTAGGAACAATAGGTTTATTGATAATTATATCGGAATATCAACAGGTAGTCCTTTCGAAGCGGATCAATCTGAAGTGTTAATCACACAGATTGGATTTTTAACAGGGTGTAAGTTTTATACTGAGGAGGGGCTTCCAATTCCTTATATAGGTCAATTTTACGCTCCTTCCTGGCCCACTTCACCTTCTCTGATACCCTATGATGTTGGATATGCTGCGATGTACCTTTCAGGGACTTCTGGATTGAACTTTGGGAATAGAAATGCCTCCAATGCTGGAAGAAATATGGTGTATAATATGCGAAATGGAATCATATCTCGTTTTTCTTTTATTGATGTATATAAGTCCACCTTTAGAAATTTTCAAGGTTCCATACCTGAGATTATGGTGCTGATCCAATCCTTGATATCAACCAAACAGGTATTGATTTATTTGAATCCATCACAAATATTGAATACAACTTGTTTGGCAATCTATTAAAAGGAGTCATTTCAAATCTTTCATCACAAACTATTCCATTTGACACTTTTGATATTGCCACCAGCCCTTCAACTATCATGTCAAGAGGTATAGAGGTGAGTTCACCTTCAGGCTTTACGGCCGTTGGAAACAGAATCAAACATGGATATTTAGGTATTTCCATATTAGGTACAAATGAACCTTTCCTCATCAAGAGTAATCAATTGACACGCAATATGGCAATGCGTCGCAATGCAGGTATTTCAATCATCGAAGCACGACTGTTTGAAATGGACCGAGGGCAGGTATTGCAAAATGTTACAACGACTGAAATTGGCCAGTCTGCATCCATAGAGATCGGACCCTCTGGCTGTCTTGCTGTGACTGTAAAGGAAAATGATATCTATTTTCCGGTGAGCTTGTATGCAGGTGCTCAAAATGCAGGAATCAGCGGATTAGGGTTGACTGCATGTAATATTGTTTATAACGATATTGTCGGTGCGACAGCCTACTAGTCTACCGTAGGTAATAGCGGTATTATCGTAACTACTTCTGCCTTTAATTTGATTTTTTGCAACGAGATGGATGATATGTACCGGGGTATGTGGCTGGTAGGTCCTAATGATATAACCAATGTCTCTGTCAATGTCTTTCAACAGGCAACAATTGGTTTGGAATTGTTAGGCCCCATGTCTATAGGTACCCAAGACCATAATGGTAATGAATGGTATGGAAATTATACCGGTGGGTTTGGTGGGTTTATTGCTGGTCCAAACCCTGCATTGACAGCTAGTTCGTCAAGGTTTATTATTGACACATTGGATGAAGCGCCTTGCGTGCTCAAACCATGCCCAATTGGACCAATGGCTGTTTCAGGTAATCAATGGTTTGAACACGATGATGGTGTGGGGAAGAGTTGCATCGCTCTTGATGACCCAGATTTTCCTATAGCAGATACACTTGCTGCATTGGTCAGATCTGAGCTTAATTTCTCAGATAGTGGAGTTGAGTACTTTGCTACACAATGTCCTTGGTTGGGAGGAAGGAGTTTGGTTTTGGGTCAGATATTATTTCATATGATATCAGACTCGACGTGGAGTAACACCCCATATGAGTGTATAGAAATGGGGAATGCCGGAAGTGGTGAAAATGCCAGGAAGGAAGAAAGAAATACAGCATTTCATACAGTAGTGTATCCCAATCCGGCATCAGGTTATATTTATATTGATTTGCCTTCAGGCTTTGCTGAAGTGCGCATATATGATGCATTAGGTAGATTGAAAATGATCGAAAGTACATCTGGAAAGCGAATCAGTCTGGATGTGCAATCCCTACCGCAGGTATTTATTTTGTCTCTGTCATGCAGGATAATGTGATATCGTCTCATACAGTAAATATCCTGAGATGATAAAGCAATATTTAATGATTTGGTTATTTAGTATGGTGGTGATCCACCATACTGGGACTTTGGCGATGGCCAGACCAGTGAGGAGGTCAGTCCTATCCATACGTATTCAGATTATGGACTGTACCACGTATGTCAGACAGTTAGTAATGAATATGCACAAGACAGTACATGCCAGTGGGTTGAAATTATACCCTACACTTCTATCGATGATCCTTTGGAAGCTTCTGATCTATATGTGAGTCCTAATCCATTTACTGATCAACTTCGTGTAGAATCACAATCGGGTAGATACAGATCCGCTGATGTATATCTATTTGATCTGCAAGGTCAATTGATTTCTCGACTGGTGAGATCCCAGTGCCGGTCACCATCAGGGTGCCTGATTTTCCAGCAGGTATGTATATCTGTAGGATTAAAGAAGAGAATGGCAAGGTTACAGTTTTAAAGTTGGTAAAAATGTGAAAAGTGAAAAATAAAAAGTGAAAATAGGACATGTGACGTGAAGCATGAGACGACAAGTGAGCAGTTGACAATGATTTTACCTCAGGCTTTTGAAAAGAAAAAAATAAAGTAGAGACCTGATTTATCACGTCTCTACTTTATTTTTTTATACCTTTTGGAACTTCTCACTGCTCGCTGCTAACTAATCAACAAACCATCTTTCATTTCATAGATGTGGTCACTCAGCGCGGCCAGGTCTACATTATGGGTGACGATGACCAGGCTCTTGCCCATGTCAGTGGTAATGCTTCGTAGGAGTTGATGTACCTGGATGGATGTCTCGGTATCAAGGTTTCCTGAGGGCTCGTCTGCGAGGATGATATCGGGTTCATTCATCAGGGCACGGCCGATAGCCACCCTTTGTTGTTCGCCTCCTGAGAGTTGGTTTGGCTTGTGGTCTGCCCTGGCTGAAAGTTGCAGATATCCCAATAAATCGCCTGCCCGTTTAAAAGCATCTTTCTTTTTCATCCCAGTGATGAGGGCCGGCATGGCAATATTTTCAAGGGCGGTGAATTCAGGGAGGAGATGATGAAACTGGAAGACAAACCCAAGATGTTTACTGCGAAGTGAGGCTAAAGCCTTGCTTTTCAGACCAGTAACTGGCATCCCGCAGATGGATACGGTACCCGAATCTGGTGAATCCAGGGTGCCTAGAATATGGAGCAGTGTACTTTTGCCGGAGCCTGATTTCCCAACAATGGCGACCATTTTACCTTTTTCAATAGACAAGGTCACGCCTTTTAATACCTCGAGGGTGCCAAATTGCCGGTGTAACCCTTTAGCTACAATGGCCCATTTATAATCTTGTGTTTCAGTCATTCAGCCTCAAATTTGCAAAATATGTTTCACTCCGTCAGAGATGGCTTTGGAGCAGCTTTTCAGGTTTTTTCGATCGTTACCTTATGAAAATGACTATTTTTGCACCCCCGCCTGTTTGTGTGTATGAAAATTCTGTTTCTCTGTAAAAAATTTCCTTACCCGCTGAAAGATGGTGAATCTATTGCGGTGAGCAATCTCTGTAAAGAACTAAAAGCCCTCGGATGTGATATTTCGCTGCTCAGCATGAATACGAGCAAGCATTACAGTGATCCTGCCGCCCTTCCACCGGATTATAATTATTTTACGACCATTCATACCATTGATCTGGACAATGCAATCAGGCCATGGAAAGCTGTTGCCAGCATCGTTTCAGGTGAGTCATACCATATCCGCAGGTTTAAATCCGGAGTTTTCAGGGATAAATTGATTGAGATACTGAAAAAGGAAACATTTGATATTATCCAATTGGAAACGCTTTATCTGGCACCTTATATCGATACGATCCGTGAATACTCAAATGCAAGAATTGTCATGCGCGCGCACAATGTTGAGCATGAAATATGGGAACGAATCACCCGGAATACAGGATCTAACCTACGCAAGTTTTACCTGGCTTATCTGACCAGAAAACTAAAGGCATATGAGATCGGACAGTTTACGGCGTATGATTACCTGGTAACATTGACAGAGCGTGATTTAAAGCAGTTTATTGAGAAAGGGTATATCAACGGGGCATCAGCTGCACCTATTGGATTTGATTCGGAAACTTACCATTATAGCGAACCATCCTTCGGTCCGGAAATGTCAATATGTTTTATTGGTTCATTAGATTGGATGCCAAACATGGAAGGCCTTGAATGGTTTCTGGCGAAGTGCTGGCCATCCATTCACGCGCGCTGGCCAAAGATCACCTTACATATTGCTGGTCGAAATACACCCTTATCCCTGTTGAATGTCAGGATGCCAAATGTAACGATCCATGGAGAAGTTGCAGAGGCAGCCGCATTTATCAACAAGCATGCAGCCATGATCGTCCCATTGTTTTCCGGAAGTGGAATGAGAGTAAAAATCGTGGAGGGGATGATATTGGGAAAGGTTATCATCACGACCACCTTGGGTAAGGAAGGAATTGAAGGAGAAGACAAGCAACATTTTTTAGTAGCGGATGATGAAAACCAATTTCTTCAGGCTATCCAATTTTGTGCTGAGCATCCGGAACAGGCCTTAAGGATTTGTACCTTGGCCAAAGAAAATGCCCAAAAGCAGTTTGACAGTAGTCAGGCAGCCCAGAAAATCCTGAATATATATCACATGCTGTTAGGTTATGAGCCACGTCAGGCAGGTAAATCGCCAGTTCATAACAAGACTTCTTAAATCACCTTCCTAAACGTGCGGATAGTATTTGTGACATCACGTTTTCCTTACCCGGTTGAGAAGGGAGACAAACTCAGAGCATTTCACCAGATCAGGATGCTGAGTGTACATCATGAAATACACCTCGTCTCTATATCCCACCATACTATAGCACCTGAACACCTTAATGCCATGGCTCCATATTGTAAGACTATCAAAGTCTTTCAGATCCATAATTGGCTGCTTCCATTACAACTGGTTTTAGGCTGGATTGAAGGGCTGCCTCTTCAGGTGAGTTATTTCCTGGATCGTACGATCAAGCGAAAGGTTCAATATCACATCATACATCTGGAACCTGATCATGTCATCTGCCAGCTTATCAGAGCTTCATCTTATGTCAGGGCGCTTCCGTTTCCAAAAACACTTGACTATATGGATGTGTTTTCAGAGGGTATGTTTCAATTGGCCAAAAAGTATCATCCTTTTGGTTTTATTTTCAGATGGGAAGCTATGCGACTGGCTGCCTTTGAGAGAACCATTTATAAGGATTTTGACAAGCACACCATCATCTCCCGGCAAGACAGGGACAGGCTGCGCCTGGCGACTCATGACCAGATCAGGGTTATCCCCAATGGGGTAGATCCGGATTTCAAACCTATAAACAGTAATTCTTCACCATCGCATGACCTTGTCTTTGTGGGGAACCTTGGTTATGGCCCCAATACGTCAGCGGCACAATACCTCGTCAGGAAACTTATGCCTGAGCTGGAAAGCCGGGGATTGGTTGTAAAGCTATTGCTGGCGGGTGCAAGGCCGGGCAGAAAGATAGAGCAGTTGAAAAACAGAAAGGGAGTCACGGTCAGGGGATGGGTGGAGGATATACGTGATGCCTATGCAGATGGTCGTATCTTTGTAGCACCTATGTTTTCGGGATTGGGGTTACAAAATAAAATTCTGGAGGCTATGGCGATGGGGCTACCTTGTGTGACCACTTCAATGGTCAATAATGCTATCGGGGCATCAATCAACAAAGAGATCTTCGTCGCGGATACACTGGAGGGTTTGGCGGATCATGTGCAAAGATTGTTGAAAGATGAAAATGAATACAACCGGGTTGCAGCCGCAGCCAGAGATTTTGTATTGTCCAACTACCAATGGGAAGACCAGGTTGAAAAACTGGAAACATTTATTAGTTCAAAGAATGTATACGCAGACAAATGATACAAACTGAAACAGACTTCATGGAAATAACCTCACAGCTGGATACCATATCATCAGCCATAGAAGATATACGATTGGGCAAGGTAGTAATTGTGGTGGATGATGAAGATCGTGAAAACGAAGGCGATTTTATCTGTGCCGCGCAATGCGTGACGCCGGAGATTATCAATTTTATGGCGACTCATGGAAGAGGACTTATCTGTGCTCCATTGAATGAAAAGAGAGTCGAAGAACTGAAATTGCAGATGATGGTCAAGGACAATACTGCATTACATGAAACTGCCTTTACGGTTTCGATCGATCTGATAGGTCACGGATGCACAACCGGTATTTCAGCACAGGACCGAGCTACAGGAATTCGATGGTTAGTGGATCCTGACATTAGGGCTGAAGATTACGCCAGGCCAGGTCATATTTTTCCCTTAAAAGCTAAGACGGGAGGGGTTTTACGCAGAAGCGGTCATACCGAAGCCGCGATTGATCTGGCACGAATGGCTGGATTTTATCCAGCCGGAGTGCTTGTTGAAATTCTGAACCAGGATGGTACCATGGCCAGGTTGCCACAGCTGATTGAAATTGCTAAAAAGCACGACCTGAAAATCATTTCTATCCAGGATCTGATCGCATTCCGGATGGATAGGGAAAGGATTGTGGAACGAATGCCTTCCTATCAGATTTCTTCCAGATTTGGAGAATGGGAAGTGGTTCCTTTCCGGCAGATGATCACAGATGATATTCATCTTGCACTGGTCAAAGGACATCCTGGCAAACAAACCTCAACATTAGTGCGCGTGCATAGCATGTCACGCACCGGCGATTTGTTAGGATTGATTTTTGGCCATACAGGTAGCGAAATAGAAAAAGCATTATCCCTGATTGCTGAGGAAGGAAATGGTGTCTTTCTGCTGATGCGTCACAGCCAACTATCAGATAATGTATTAGATGTCCTGAAGTCTTTTGCCAGCCATGAAGGTGTATCCACCTTAGAACAAAGAGATATCGGTGTCGGTGCCCAGATCCTCAGAGAGCTCGGTATCACCAAAATGAAACTCATGTCAAATAATACTATATCACGTGTAGGACTTATTGGATTCGGACTGGAGATTGTAGAGAATGTAAAATTGTGAGTTGTGAGTTGTGAAATCGCTTGCGCTTTCACTCAGTTCTAGACTCCTTGCCCTTGCCCCTTGCCACTTGCTAAAAAGTGGGACACATCGACTCTTCATTGTCATATAAGCCTGTAAAACTAATGGACAATTCGAAGGCGCCTCTGCCTGGTGATTGCGAGCTAAGGCTGGTAGTGGTTATGTCATGACTGAGGCCAATCAGAAGGCCTTCTACTTCATAGGCGGCCATCAGGTAAAGTGCTGATGGTTTTATGCCACCGGAAAAAGTCTGGTTTAAGCGTACCCCGCCTCCAGCATGGAATGCCTGGTTATCATAATTGGTAATATCAAATTTGACCAGCGCAGCCGCTGAAAGCATTTGATGCGGACCTTCTTTCTGCCACATAACACGCGGCAGAACGGATACGTATTCATTGGATGCAAGTTCCATCGAGAGGAAGGCAGTAAACTTGCGATAGATATCTGCATCAGGATATTCGATGTCCTGTTCAATTGAGTGCGAATAAAAAGAGATAGAACTTCCGGGTAAATGGTCAACAGACAATCCGAAAGACAGACTTGAAAAGTCGCCCAATTCAGTCATATAACTGACGCCTAGCCCAAGGTCCACGAAGGCAAAATTGTTCGATGGAAGGATTTCAGCAGTCCCAAGAGAATATTGATCCAGTCCGTTGAATTGATCATTGAAATAAATCTCTTCGTAATTGATGTTACGCTGAGCTATTCCGAGATTTAAGCCGGCGGAAAGGTATTGCTTCCTGTCTGCGTTGAGTGATTTGTGATAACTTCCGTAGAGGGAGAGGATATTCTGGTTGACATTGAAGATCGCAGTCCGATCAGCAATGAGTGAAAATCCTGCTCCGAAATAATCATCACTATGCTCCTGTACAACCTTGATGTCACCATAGATGCCCATAGTCGTAAAGGGGCTCTCAATAATGCTTCGCCATTGGTCCCTGTATGCCACAGTGACGCGATACCGGCCATCTATCGCACCCGAAAACGCAGGATTGATATCAACCGGATGAGCAAAGGATTGGGTGAAAAGCTTGTCCTGGGCCTCCGCCTGGCCTGAGAAGGAAAATACAAATGCGGCGAGAAGGAAAATATGCTTCATATCTTAGATCATTTTAAGGATATCATACTTGGTGAGTATGTGGACATTCCCCGCCTTATCTTTTGCCATGACTGCAGGAATTTTTTTAGTGATGTATTTATTTAGCTTGCTCACCGGGAGATCTTCATCCACCATCGGTAAGGGCTCATCCATAATCTCAGATACAGGTTTCTCTGCATGGCTGAGCGGGTTTTCAAGAATATAGGTCAATACGGCGTTTTCTGAAAGGGATCCCACAATCTCGTTTTCTTTCATAACGGGCATTTGGGAAATATCGTATTCTTTCATGAGCTGTAGCGCCTGTCTCACTTTGTCATCGGCGCCAACCGTAATGAGCTGTTGATTAGCATGGGCTTTGATCAGATCTCTGACCAACAGTTCTTTATCCAGGAATCCCCGCTCACGCATCCAGTCATCATTGTAGATTTTACCCACATAGCGGCTGCCATGATCATGAAATATAATCACCACCACATCGTCTTTGGTGAGTTTGTCTTTTAGTTGCAATAATCCGGCAAGGGCACTTCCGGCAGAATAGCCAAGTAATAAACCTTCTTCCCGTGCCAGACGCCTTGCGGCCAGTGCTGCATCTCCATCGGTTACCTTCTCGAAATGGTCTATCAGTTTGAAATCGACATTGGCGGGCAGGATGTCCTCACCGATACCTTCAGTGATATATGGGTAGATTTCCTTTTCATCAAAGATGCCGGTCTCATGGTATTTTTTAAATACGCTTCCATAAGTATCAATACCCCAGATTTTAATATCCGGATTTTGCTCCTTCAGGTACCTGGCTGTACCAGAGACCGTACCACCGGTGCCGACGCCGACCACCAAATGGGTGATTTTGCCATCCGTCTGGTCCCATATTTCCGGCCCTGTGGTTAGGTAATGGGCTTTAGAGTTTGACAGATTATCGTATTGATTGGCCCAGTATGAATTCGGGAGTTGCTTGCTTAATCGTTCGGCAACAGAATAATAGGAGCGGGGATCTTTCGGTTCAACATTTGTGGGACAGACGATCACTTCTGCTCCAAGGGCTTTAAGCATATCAATCTTTTCCTTGCTCTGTTTATCGCTCGTAGTGAAGATGCATTTGTATCCCCTGACGGCGGCTACGAGGGCTAATCCCATTCCGGTATTACCGGAGGTGCATTCAATGATGGTGCCTCCCGGATTGAGTAGCCCGTTTGCTTCTGCATCATTAATCATCTGGACAGCCATCCTGTCTTTGGTCGAGTGACCGGGATTGAAGGTTTCGACTTTGGCCAATACCAGGGCTTTAACCTCTTTGGTCACTTTATTGAGTCGGATCATAGGCGTATTACCTATCGTTTCCAGCACATTATTACTAACTTTCATCTCGTGCAAAGATGCGAAAAATAGGCCTACTCAACGAAGCGCCACCTGGCAAAGAATTGCTGGTCAAGTACCCCAAGCGCACGCGCTACGGAAGGTGAAACGACTAGCCCAACCTGGGACTGGTACAAGCCTGGCGGAATGTTACCTGCTACTTTGGCTGTCAGCGTCCTGTGTAGCATTGGATTGGTTACTTCCATATAAGATCCCACCTTAGCGGTGGGGTGGAGTACATAATAGTGATTTTGATGACTTCCTGGTTTCCAGACTGCCAAACCTTTTTGCTCGCGAATGATTTTACCCTCGGTCTTATACTCATCGGTAAAATCTTTGACGGTGTACATAGATCCTACATCGGCTGATGAGGCAGCTGTTCCGGCAGGATTCAGTGTATTACCTTCGGGTATATACCACCCGAGATGAATCACCTGGCCGATGGATAATCCATCACTAACTCTTGGATTAAGGGAAATAATTGTTTCAGGAGAAGTACCGAGATAAACTTTTGAAATGCGGTAAAGGGTTTCCTTTGGTTGTATTCGATAGAATACAGGAATACCGTCGTCCGGCCCCGAGGGGGGAGCAAATACAAGGGCTATAGGATCGATGGGAATATTGACCGGATAGCCAAGCGGGATGGAACCAGGATTCAGATCTGGATTGGCTTTGAGTATGGAATCAATACTGACGTTGTATTTTTTGGAAAGACCGTATAGCGTATTGCCGGGTTCAACCTTTTCAATGATCACCAGGCCAATCGGGTCAATATGGTGAAGGAACTTTTGAAAAGCCTCATTGGGTGAAGGAACTTGTGACCCCAATGAAAAGGAATGAAAAAGGAACAAAAAGAGGAGGACTGGCGTACGCATGATTTTGGTTTAGAGTGGTACAAATGTATTACATATTAAATAAATTTGTAATATTTAATTAAAAAATCGGACTTTTGTCTGACAAGAAGACGAAAACTATGAACTCATATTGCACCATGGCTATCATTCCTGCCCGGTATGGATCCCAGCGATTGCCTGGCAAGCCCCTGATTATGATCAAAGGCAAAAGCCTTATCCAGCGAGTCTGTGAAAGGGTCCAGCAGGCTAAAGTGATTGATCATTTTTGTGTGGCCACGGATGATATCCTGATCTATAACCATGTTAAAAAACTGGGGTATGATGTAATCATGACCAGAAATGAACAGCCTTCAGGCACTTTACGGTGTGCAGAAGTATTAAGCCAGTTTCCGATGGTTACGCACGTGGTCAATGTCCAGGGAGATGAACCGTTGATCGACCCTCAAATGATTGATTTCCTCGCTACCAAGATGATTGAACATAGCGGATTAAAAATTGCGACACTAGTGCGCCGTATCGAAGATGCGGCTGACCTTTTAAATCCCAATGTGGTCAAGGTGGTCATCAACAGGAATAATGAAGCCATGTATTTCAGTCGGCAGGCCATTCCTTTTGTGCGTGATTTTCCAGTGGACAACTGGCTTGAGCATGGAGTCTATTACAAACATATAGGTATGTACGCCTATACTTCACAGGCACTGATGACTATAGAAAAACTGAACATGCATCCATATGAAACGCTGGAAAAACTGGAACAACTCACTTGGCTTACCAATGGATTGTCCATTGAATGCCTTGAAACCAATATGGAATCAAAAGGAATCGATACAGAAGAAGATTTGAAAGCCGTGACCTCAATGATCGCGGAATTGGAGGAATAGTATCCGTAATACCGGATCAGAATAATGAAAGGGTTCACGAAGGAGAGCTCTTTTTCATGACAAAGATTATTGTCCTAGAAAAGCGCCATCAAACGCAAACGGCAAAATATCCATGATATCATTGATTTCATATACCACCCCTCCTCCTGCAAGTGTAAGTAACAACCGGATCGGGGTGTCCTGAAAACTTCTGTATTCACTCAACACCTGACGACATGATCCGCAAGGGCTTGCAGGCAAATGTTGATTCGGGTTGTCAACGGCAATGGCGATCGTATCAATCGGCAAGCGTCCCAAGTGGTGGATCATATTGTATAGTGCTACGCGTTCTGCGCACTGGCCTATCGGAAATGCCCCATTCTCCTGGTTTGAACCAATGATTACCTGATGATCGGTGGTTCTGATCGCGGTCCCGACTTTAAAATTAGAATAGGGTGCATAGGCCATAGAGCATGCGTTGGCTGCACTTTCGATCAACGATTGATCTGATGGTGAGAATCCATTTTTATCTTCATGCACCTGGTATGCAAAAGTGTATTGCCTTAAGCTCATCGGGAATCAAGATAAGAACTTCAGGGGAATTGCCATTTTAGAGGTGACAGCTTGAGGGGATATAGAAATTTGTAATTGATTATCTCAGGATTTGATCATCTTTCGCAGTTCAATGACTCGGATGAAAAGCATTTATCTTCTTTTAAAGGATCCAGTCCGCCAGGTGCAGTTATTCATGCTGTGCAGGCATACAGGGGTTATTCTGTCTTCAATTGTTATTGCCCGCTCCTTGCCGATAGAGGAGGTTGGCATTTTTGAAATGCTGATGCTGTGCGGGTACCTGATGACTTTTTTCTGGTCGGACGCTTTGCTCAAAGGGTTTCTTTCAGATGCTAAAATGAAATCAGATAAAATGGCCGGCTCTGCTTTTATATGGTTATATCTGTTCGCCGGTTTTGCGGCCATGGCCTTGCTGGTCATTGGACAAAAGGTATTATTGCCGCTCTTTGTGGACAGGCCCAGCCTTCATGGGATACATCTTTTTACTTTATATCAGGCATTGATTATTCCCGTTTGGATTGTTCCATTCCTTGGATTGCTGAAGGGGCAGAATGCAATTCTCCTATCCATCTATGTCCTCGTGGGACCTTCGTTTTCATGCTGGGCAGGATTCAGCAGTTTGCCGGCATTGTCAGGAGTCTTGATTGGACTGTTAAGCTATGCCGTAGTCGGGTTTGCCTGGGTATTGACCAACACAACTTTCGTCCGCAACTTGCAGTTGGGAAAAATGTTGGCGACGTTGTGGCCTGCCACGTGGCCATTGATGATGTACTCGTTTTCTGTCGGTATTGCACGAAGTTTTGATGTTTGGTTAGTGGCCCGGCATTTTGATGAATCCTCTTTTGCGATTTTCAGATACGGAGCCAGGGAGTTTCCATTGGTGGTTGCCTTCGCAGCCGGATTGAGCACGGTGATGATCGCAAAGCTTTTCTCCAATGACGCCCTGGGTGAACTCCGGTCTCGTTCTACAAGGTTGATGCATATATGCTACCCCATGGTGGCTTGTGCCATGTTGTCTAGCCCTCTATTATTTGAGTACTTTTTTGGCATGGCCTATAGAGAAAGTGCCCTTATATTTAATATCTATTTATTATTGACCCTCACCCAATTGGTCTTCCCTCAGTCGATCGTGACGGCAAGAGGCGAGACCAGATGGCTATGGTATATTTCCTTAGCAGAGCTCGCTGTAAATGTGGTGGCCAGTGTAGTGTTACTTTCGTATTTTGGGCTTGCAGGCATTGCTATGGGGACGTTACTTGCTTTTGTTTTTGAGAAAGCGGTCTTGATCCTTTACGTGCAGAGACGGTTCGGTATTTCCTTAGAGGCGATTATTAATCCCCTTAGCTGGCTTACATACGCTGCATTGCTGACGGCAACTTTTATGACATCAAAATGGATATTTGGAATATAGCAAGAATTGCTGACAGGCTGGAAGCGGTCGACATAGCTATTGATCGTGAAGCGACCAGTCTTGCTCGATGGATATGGTCTGATATCCTGGCACTACCGCTGCATGCTGACGTCGAATTGAATCCTGAAAAGCAACAACTTTTGTCAAGCACCTTTGAGCGCCTTCTGAACGGTGAGCCTGTGCAGTACATCGCTGGGTATGCTTGGTTTTACGGGATGTCATTTCGCGTCAATCCACAGGTGCTTATTCCAAGGCCGGAAACTGAGGAACTTGTTGAGTGGATACTGGCAGATAACAGGACATCCGGGAAAAAAGAAATACAAATCCTTGATATCGGAACCGGGAGCGGGTGTATTGCTATCGTTTTAAAAAAAAGACTTGGCGAGCAGGCTACCGTAACTGCCATAGATATTTCAGAAGGTGCGCTGGAAGTGGCGCAATTGAACAGCAGGCAACTTAATAGCCAGATCGATTTTAAACTGAGGGATGTTTTAAGCTTTGGACTTTCCGGACTTGGTTTGTTTGATATTATTGTCAGTAATCCTCCTTACATCTCCAAAGAAATAGCAGGCCAGGATATCATCCACCGGTTGAAATATGAACCTGAAGTGGCCCTCTATCCGCCCGATCATGATCCAGATCTTTTTTACAGACTGATCAGTGAACAAGCTGGAGATTCATTAAAGCCGGGTGGGAGTTGTTATCTGGAAATTAATGAATTCAGGACGAAGGAAATAGTGGGATACTTTAACCGCAAGGTATGGACGAAACCGGAAGTGAGAATTGATATGCAAGGAATGCCAAGAATGCTGAAGACGCAAAAAATATCCGGGGAATAGCAGGCAGCGAAGTGGCCTCCATTTGTATCCTATGAATCATAACGCCTAAATTTGGAGAAGTCTGGATGTTTGCGGCAGTAAATTATTGGAGGTTTGCCAGATATTTAATTTTAATCCTTGGCCTGTTGCTTTCAAAGCATGGGAAATAGTAACGAACAGCTTTGAAAGTTATTATCCATTGTTAAGAAATAAACATCTCCGGCATTCAAAAAACCGGTCAGTCTATGGTTTTTAGCTGTGAACCTGCAATTAACCATTTGTAAATAAATGATTTACAATCAGTTAAAGAAGGAATATTAAGTTCCTGATCCATTAAACGCTGACATAATCTCCTGCCAATTAACATTTTAACAATATATAATTTGTACATTGGGCCAGACTTTGAGAAACCAATTAGGCATAACATCTTTTTATTGGGCAAGTATTTAGACTAATTAACAATGCGAACAAGAATCCTTCTGCTATGCTTATGCATAGTGTCTTATCTGTATAGTGTAGCACAGCCAACCAACAACCCTTGTGGTGCCGCTGAGCTCATATCCAGTCTTAATGGTTCCTGTGACATGGGGAATACCGTTGATCTGGCCACTGAGGATATCGGGCCTTCCGCCTGTTCGGTGGGAGCTAATGAAAACGTTTGGTTTTATTTTGTAGCAAACGGTGTCAGTGCGGAGGTTATTGTCACTCCGTTAGGTGGTATGGGAACGCCTGAAATTACCATCATATATTTTCCGACATCTTCCTGCAATGCAGGAGATGCACAAGAAATACAGTGTGTGACTGGAACGACACTCGTCACTGATAACGAATTGATTGTAGGGCAGACTTATTATATCATGGTGGCTGCTTCCTCCAGTCCGGTAGGAACTTTTAATATTTGTGTTGACAATCCAACCCCTGCATCGAATGATGCCTGTATTACTGCGACTGTAATCAATAATGTCGATAACAATTGTTTTACCTCAAGCAATATTTTTCCGTCTACCGACGTGCTTATTCCAGGTTGTTTTACCGGATCGACGTATAATGTCTGGTTTTCCTTTATCGCGGATGGAGTTAGTTTGGATTTATATGTTCCAAATGGTCCGGGAGTAGCCCAGGTAGCTGTAATTGATTTTGTTACCAACTGTTCTTCAGTAGGTGCTGTATCCCTTGGATGTGCCACGGGGGTAAATCATATTATTCTTGATAATGAATTAGTCATAGGAAGTCAGTACTTCATCGTCGTAGGATTTCAGAACAGTGATTTTAATGGAAATGGTATAGGCAACTTTGAATTATGTATCGACAACCCGGAGCCTGCTCCGAATGATGATTGCGATATGTCCATTGTCATACCTACCAACGTGCTCAACGATCCCACCACCTGCTTTAACTCCATAGCAGGTAATCCGCTAAATAATGATTGGCCATCAACCGACGTTGGTTTATTTGGTTGCTGGAATCTTGATGACAGTTATAACATCTGGTATTCGTTTGTTGCCCAAGGACCGGATGTTCAGATTACAGTTGATCCTTCTTTCCCTCAAGATGCGCAAATCGCGCTCGTAGAATTTACGGGAGCACCATGCCAACTCGCAGGAGCCGTTTTGCTTGAGTGTGCAAACGGTGCTGTGCTTGACTATAATGATGAATTGGTAATCGGCCAAACCTATTATTTTGCGGTAGGATTTGAGAATAATGGTGTTGGTAGTTTTTGCATGAATGTGTTCAACCCTGAGCCACCGCCAAATGATGAGCCTTGTGATGCGATTGCTCTTCCTACCAATGGTAACTGCACTGATGGTACAACTATTTACGCCAACCCGGAAGGTTATTTTGTTCCTAATGCTTGTCAGGGTGCTGTATCAAATACGGTATGGTACACGTTGACACTTTCGGACCCGGATAATGTGGGCTTTGAAATTGATCTTACACTTGATGACGTTGGCCCTGGTGCGGAAGTATCAATGATACTCTGGGAAGTAACTGACTGTAATCAACCGGGGAATATTGTATTCTTTGAGTGTGGAGCTCCGCCAACGGAAACCATTGAGTGGGGCCCAATTGATGAGACACTAACCTATTATCTCTCTGTCACTACTTCAGAGCCAAATGAAACAGATTTTCAAATCTGTGTGGATGAAGTTCCTCCTTGTTTCATGAATGACTTGTGTACGGAAGCTGAACTCATCCCAAATGTACTGTCAGATATGGCTTTCGTTTGTGTTCCGGGATGTAATCTTTTTGCTGATCCTGAGCTGTTCAATAATGGATGTGAAATAGGTACTTTTTCAACAGTCTGGTTTCAGGTGAATACAGATGGCCTTGCCAGTTTAATGAATATTCAGGTACAGAGCCAGGACTTTACTGCCCCTACGATTACTTTATTCCATCAAATTACCGACTGTACTGATTTAGAGATAGTCCCACTGACAGGAAGTAACCTTCCTTGTGTGGTTGGATCAAATAATGAAGCCGAAGCTTTTGGTTCGGATGTAGGAGCAAATGCTATTTATTTTATAGCGATTAGTTCATTCAACAGCGTTGGCGGGGAATTTCAACTTTGTGTCAACACCATATCTTCCGCATCTAATTGTGTCACCTCTCGGGATATTGAAATTACGAGCAGATCCTCAGGAGGACCACTCGAGGGTCCATTTTTTCCAGGCGAAACAGTTGGCGTATGTATGAATGTCAATTCTTACACGGCTGCAAATAATGGTTGCCAATGGTTTCAAGGATTAATTCCTGTATTTGGAAATGGCTGGGATCCTTCCTCTTTTGATGGGAATGGCCAGCCAATGAATGCTACGGTTAATGGAAATGCAATAGGTATGGCCGGAAACGGACTTTATGGCTCCACCATATGGGATTGGTTTACAGATGTTGATTATCATTATGACCACTTCAATTATCAGTTAGGTGATTTGGATGGTAATGGCACTATTGATATGTGTAATTTATTATTTGATCCGGACTGCCCGAACCTTGGCGGCCTTATGGGAGGTTGTTGTAATCCTTGTTGGGGCGCCCCTCTGGGTACAATACTGCCTGGAGGATGGTTTGCCTATGGAATAAATGGATCATGTCCTACACCTGGGCCACCTGTAAGAGTTGACTGGGGAGATGGAAACACATGCGGTGGCGGCATGGGGCCGTGGGCTTTTTGTTTTGAATTGAATGTGCGGCCTTATCCCGAATGTCTTACAGATCCAAGTACCCAGAATCTCATGCTCGGCTTTTTTACAACAGCAGATGGAGAAACAGGTGCCTGGACAGGAAATGCAAGTATTTGTGCACTAGATCAGCCGGCCTTTGTGACGCTGCCAATGTGCTGTTCTGAGTTGGAGGAAGCTGAGGAAATGTTAGATCCGATTTGTAGTCAACAACAGTTTGTCTATGCTATAGATGAGCCCGGTGTCGAATACTGGGAGTGGACTGTTGACCAAGGTATAGTAACCGGCGGGTTACCTGGTTCTGGTGGTCCCGGAACGGTTATTATCAATACGCTTATTAATGGAGGCTCAGATTCGGAAATTGTGACGTATACCTTCCTTGGATTTGCAGGTGGTGCGTGTCCTGTTTTTCAGAAGGAAGTGACTATCGAGGTCTTTCCTGCTATCCAGGTTATGCTGGATCCACTGACCCTCTGTGCTACACCTTTAACTCCATATATTATAACGCCTGAAGTAACAGGAGGAAATGGAGTTTATTATTATCAATGGTCGCCAGGTGGAGAAAGTACTCCAAGCATCACTGTGCCCAATCCTGTAAATGGTACAAATTATATAGTAAGTGTAACAGATGATGTAGGATGTTTCGGTACAGCTCAGATGGCCATCATCGTATATTCAACTTTCCCGGTTGATATTATTGCACCGATCACTGAACAGTGTCTGGTGGATGGTCCTTTAAGTCTGGAAGCTATAGCTTCAGGTGGATTTGAACCCTATTCGTATGAGTGGACCTTCCCGAGTACGAATATGTCCACTAATCAGGCAATTACTACAGATGAAACAGGTGAACACCTTGTTGTCGTCACTGATGTGGAGGGTTGTATAGGGAAGGATTCGATAGATATGACGTTCAATGAATCCCCTGAAGTGTATATAGATGCCGTTAACGGTGCTTTGGCGATTTGCGAAGGCGAATCTACAGAATTGGCCGGTGTGGCTACCGGAGGTGAATCACCCTATATTTACGAATGGGACACACCGGAAGGGCCAGAATCAGGTAAAAATATTTTTGCTTTTACGCCGGGTACGTTTACCATCACGGTTGAAGATGCTAATGGCTGCACGAACACTGCTGAAATAGAAATTTTAGCTCAGCCAGAACCGATGCCTTATCTGGGACCTGATCAACTAGTCTGCAATTTTGATAATGCCGTAGAAATTGAAGTCACAGAGCCGTTTGATGATTATCATTGGTCAGTTGGTAATTTCGCCGACGGCATGCAATCTATCGAAGTGTATAATGCAGGAACCTATACGGTCACTGTTACCAATGAGGTAGGATGTACAGGCGAGGTATCCGTGGATATTGATTTGTATCCTCAACCAGTGTTCATCATGCCGGATACTTTTGAATTTTGTCCTGGTTCCTCAGTGACGATCAATGCTGATGATTACGGCGGTCCATGGGAAAACTTCCTGTGGGGTCAATGTGGAGGTTGTGTTGATGAATTTACCACAGCCACCCCAGGTATTTACGACGTATATGTTTATGATGTTAACGGATGTTCAGGATACCAGGAATTTGAAGTAGTAGAGAATTCATCCATAAGCCCCGGACTGCAGGGTGATAGTATCATGTGCACCGGAGAAACCATAACTCTTTCTGCTCAAGCTGGTTTTGTTTCTTACGTATGGTCAGCAAATACAGGTGGTGCAACGACGCAAACGGTTGATGTAACGGTATTAGGTAATTACAGTGTTACGGTTGTTGATGCTGAAGGTTGTATAGGTGCGGATACGATGACAATTGTATCCGGTGATATTGTGGCCGCAATTTCCGGTCCAATAGCTATATGTGCAAACGTGCTGGCAACGATCACTGCGACACCAGCCAATGCATCCTATCTATGGAGCACAGGACAAACGATCCAGGTTATACAGGTCGATGATGGTACACATACCGTGACGGTGACCAGCAGTGATGGATGTACTTCTGTGGCTAGTATCACCATTATTGAAACACCGTTTGTACCACAGATTACCGGGGATAACCTGATTTGTCAAACTTCTGAATCTTCAACCCTTGATGCAGGCGGGCCTTATGCAAGTTATTTGTGGTCTGCAAATGCAGGTTCTGCAGTGACCCAGAGTGTTATTGTTTCTGCGGCCGGACTCTATACAGTTGCTGTAGTAGACGCTTCAGGTTGTATGGGTAACGCTGCCTTTACAGTGGATAATCATCCCGTACCTTTTGTAGCGATCGCAGGCAATCCTGATTTTTGCGTGGGTGGTTCTACACAAATGACCGCTACCGCTGGCTTTACAAACTATGTTTGGAATACAACAGCATTAACACCAACCATTACTATTAACACGGCCGGTCCGTATACAGTGACTATCACCGATTCAAATGGTTGTACCAATACCGCTGTAACTACCGTCAATACTCCTTATCAGGAAACGGTTGATATCACAGGTTCATTTGTGTTCTGCCCAGGAGATCAGGCTACATTGGCCGTTCCTTCGGGATATGCATCCGTATTTTGGTCAACGATGGAAACTACTGATCAGATCTTTGTATCAACCGAAGGTCCTATCAGTGTAACTGTTATAGATCCAACCGGATGTATTGCTTATGATACAGTCATCACAGATGCTAACTCAACTCTGAGTCCTGTCATCACAGGTGATCCAAGTATTTGTGATAATGGTAATGCTATACTTGATGCTGGTCCAGGTTTTGATAATTATCAGTGGAGCAATGGACTTGGTACCAATCAAACCGCAATAGTAAATGCGCCAGGAAATTATACAGTCACGGTGAGTAGTAACGCAGGTTGTGTGGGTACAGATGACTTTGATGTAGCTCAATTCTTCTCCCCAACCGCTACCGTCACCGCAAATGCAACAGCATGTGACGTGCAAGAGCCTGGTGGACCTTCCACTTTAGTCAACTTTAATTCATTAGTTACCGGTGGAGATACGGGTGGTACCTGGGCACAAGTTTCAGGCCCTTCAACCGTTAACTTGGCCAATGCTGCAAACGTTAATTTCAATGGATTGAATTCAGGTACGTATACCTTCAGTTACACTACCAATTCAGCCGTTGCCCCATGTACTGAACAAACATATCCCCTCACCATTCAGGTGGCGGATTGTTCATGTCCACCGGTCGTACTCAATAATGCACCTGATATGTGTAATGATCTTGGTGTCATCAACCTCAATACTTTAGTTTTACCACAGACACCATCTGGTGGATCATGGAGTATTGTTTCGACACCTCCCGGATCAAACCCTGCTACCTTGACACCACCTGATCGATTTGACGCCACTACGGCTGATGCAGGAACCTATACCCTTCAGTACCTGGTCAGCGGACTTGCAACGTATTGTGATGATGATGCAATGTTAAACATCAATGTGATCAGAACACCAGTTGCAGGTATTGCATCAGCAGCTGTTGATTATTGTGCAGGTGAAAATGAGGTTGTGAATCTTGCTACGTTGATCACAGGTGAAGATGCTGACGGTCTATGGAATGAATCATCTCAAAACCCAAGTACAGGAGGCGCATTCAATGCTGCAACAGGGACATTCAATGTTGTCGCTCAGACACCAGGTACGTATACTTTTGATTATATCATCATGGGGGCAGGGCCTTGTCCGGATGATATGACCACGGTAACTGTTGTCATTGAGGCAAACCCTGCAGCTGATGCGGGTAGCACGGCTGAGCTTAATTGTATCACACCCACTGCAGCAATAGGTGGAAGCAATACAAGTGTTGGTGCTGCTTTCGTGTATACCTGGGTTGCATCAGGAGGCGGAGTCATCGTGCCTCCAGCTGATCAGCCGACTGCCATAGTTTCGTCAGCAGGTACCTATACGCTTACAGTTGTCAACAACCTGACAGGTTGTAGTGCAACTGATCAGGTTGTGATCACTCAGATTGGTACATTCCCTACAGACCTTATACTTCTTGTCCAATCACCTGATTGCGAAGGAGATCCTCCAGGATCTGCACAGGTATCTGCAGTTACAGGCGGTACAGCACCCTATTCGTATTCTCTTGACGGAGCAGCAGGTGTCGCATCACCTGTATTCAACAATATACCTGCAGGTGATCATACCATCGAAGTTACGGATGCTACCGGATGCAAATTGTCCGAGTCATTCAGCATCGAGGAATTGGTGGTGACAGATCTGGAGATCGTTGATTATGTCAATGGTGAATTTGTATTTGACCTTGGAGATACCATCACCTTAAGTTATGCATACACCGGAACCAACAATGTTCCTGATTCCAGCGTATGGAAGCTGGGGGATAGTATACTCTGCACGAATTGTACAGTTCTTCAACTGGAGGCTTATCTAGCTGGTACGATTACCTTGGAGACCTATGATGAAAGGGGTTGTTACAATGAAGATGCCATTAGTTTTCTCGTCGTCAGGAAGAGGGATGTTTATATACCAAACGTCTTCAGTCCAAACGGCGATGGGTTTAATGATTTCTTTACGTTGTTTACCGATTCCGATGTTCAGAAAATAACCTTGATGGAAATTTACACACGGTGGGGTGATCTTGTATTCCGGAAAACAGATATAGATCCGAATGTTCCAGGCCAGGGATGGGATGGAAAGTTTGCCGGAGAAAATCTCAATCCTGGAGTCTATGTCTACCGAATTGAAATAGTATATGGGGATGGCCTTGAAGATCAGTTGGCCGGAGACATAACGATAGTAAGATAATAGGCTCATGAGCATCTGTTTAGTCTAGACTGATGCTGTAAAGAGTTTACTTGCCCATTTCTCTTGTTTTAGAGCCCTCCTCATAAATTGGAGGGCTCTTTGTTATACGTGGAATGGCTAACTTTGAATGAATTTCGTTTTTTCTTGATGTCTTTCCGGTTTTACCGCAGTGCACCAAAAATCTGCAGACCCAGGATTAAACACAACTGAAGAATGCATTTGACCTACCACACCATAAACCATATCAGCAGGATAGTAGCACTACTTTGCTGCCATCTGTATACGTGCAGCCTATACAGCCAGTGCACCCTTGCTTCGTCAGTTCCTATCCCGGATGATGACGTTATAGCAATCCAGTTTGCCGTCTCCGGTCTTCTCGATAACAATCTGTCAAGTCCTACTCAAGGTATTTGTGGGGTTGAAATTGAATTTACTCATGAATACCTTGGAGATCTCACCATCACCCTGATATCTCCTTCCGGCACGGTAGTCCAACTGATTGGAGATCCAACAACCGCTATTGCCGTAACCAATTTGTCTGTATGGAATATTGATTTTGTGCCTTGTGGTTCAGCAGCCAATCCGGATCCCGGGTTTACGCCGATGTGGTCAAATTTGCAAGCATGGCAAGCCATCACCCCCTATAACGGAACCTATCATCCTCAGTCGGGTTGCCTCGAAGATTTCAACACAGGACCTGCAAACGGGATATGGCAGATTATTGTTGAAGATCATGATCAATTTCAGATTGGCACGATAGCATCAGTTACACTGCTGTTTTGTAATCCTGCAGGACTGGTATGTACTGAGTGCAATGCCAACAGCGGAATACTTTCACCTCCTTCATTTAGTATATGTTCTGGTGAGAATATTCAGTCATCAGACATCACGGTGTATTTTTTTGGAGGAAGTATTCCTCCACCTGCATTGTATGCCTACGAATATCTTTTGGTGTCAGGCAATTCGATTTTACAAAATGGCACCTCCTTTTCATTTACACCTCCTGCCGGTTCCTATACTATTTGCGGTTTTAGTTATTTACGTGCTGATGCTATCACTGTCGATGCATTGTTATCCACCAATGATTATGCTACATTGGTCCAGGCTATCGACAATGGAGTAGTCTGTGGTCAGCTGACCACATCTTGCGTCGCTGTTGACGTCAGCTCGAAACCAGATACTGTTGTGGTTACGAGCAATTTGTGTAATGGCGAGGTTTTTTCGTATCGGGGGCAAGATTACGTTACGGACGGTTTTTTTTACCAGGCACATGACGGTCCAGGTTTGTGTGATACGGTTGTTGAAATACGGATCAGCGACAGACCTTTATCTGTTTTACTGACCATCCCGGATACCTTGTCATGTGGCATGGGCACTGTAAGTATCAGCGCAACCGTTTCGGGTGCTTCCGGACCGTTTAGTTACCAATGGTCAACGAATGCCGGGAATATAACTTCTCCAACAACGTCAAGCTCAGTCACCGTGGACCAGGCAGGCCAATATTTGTTAGCTGTAACGGATGGTGTTTGTGAAGGTGCCGGTAGCAGTATTGTCATAGCTGATCAGGGTTTTCCGCAAGTCTTTTTTGAAGGGGGAACGATCACCTGTAACCAGCCAACGATTGATATCAACCCGATTTTTATACCATCAGATGCCAATATATTATGGACCGGACCGGGAGGATTTAATACGACTCAACCCAATATTTCTGTTTCAATTCCAGGTGCCTATATCCTGAGTGTTACAAATCAAGTTGGTTGCACCACATCGAGATCTGTTGACATCGGTATTGATACCACCACCTTTCCAATCAATATTGTGAGCATTAGTAAGAATTGTCAGAACAGCATCATCACGCTGGCTAATATTCCGGAGCTCCTAAGTGCTTGGCAATGGAGTGGCCCAAATGGTTTTTCCATTAATTACTGGAGGCCTGATGTTACTGATTCGGGTATGTATACACTCACGGGAACCTATGCCAACGGGTGTACCAGGTTAGGTACTTATTTTTTTGATGGCGACTTTAGCATACCTGATATTACAATTTCACCAAGAGACACTCTCAATTGTAATGAACTCCTTTCTTTGACGGTATCGTCCGGATCAGCAGGTGTTACCTATTCATGGAATGGTCCGTTAGGATTTAGCAGCCTACTTTCGACGATCCAGATCAATCAGGAAGGAACTTTTACAGGTACTGTTACAGCCCTAAATGGCTGTCAGACTTCAGCCTCCGTGATCATAGACAAGGGAGATGATATTTTTGATTATCAGGTTTTTTCAGATACGATAACGTGTTCTACCACTATAGTTGCTATTGGTGTGATTGCGCCAGATGCGGACATATTTGACTGGATTAATTATTCCGGAACTGGTGATGATCAATCGATGATTGAAGTCACTACCGGAGGCATTTACATGGTAGAGATGACAGATACAAATACGGGTTGTGTTGTCACCGCTCAGGTTTCTGTTCCCACAGATACGAGAACTCCTTCTTTTGGATATACAACTGATACCATCACCTGTCTTGATCCTATTGCCGAACTCCAATTTGTCCCTTTGTCGGGATTTACATATTCGACGGTGTACTGGGAGTTGCCTGATCTTTCAGTAGTGCAGGGCCCAACACTGATGTCCGGCTTGTCGGGCGAACACAGGCTCATTGGCATAAGTCCAAATGGATGCCTTGGTACATGGTATATTCATATTCCATTTGATACGATTCAGCCTTTTTTGATTCTGGAAACCGATACGTTGACTTGTCAGGATACTGTTCAGATCATTTCACAATCGCTGGATTCCATTTCAGCATATCAATGGAGTGGGCCTGGAATTATCTTGTCAGCAGGTGAAACCATCAGTGTTAATGAAGCCGGGTTATATCATCTTTCTGCTTTCGGCGTGAATGGATGTCCTGCAGAACATGATATCATCGTTGACAGCAATTTTCAGACGCCGATATACAACCTGATGGCCGATTCACTGCGTTGTGATCAACCAGCAGAGATCAATGTGCTTCCGGTTGATTCAATACTTTCCTATAGTTGGTTTGACCAGAGCGATCAGTTGATCTCCACAGATTCATTCGTAATGGTTAATCTTTCAGGAACGTATACTGTCCAGTTAAGTGGATATAACCGATGTGTGGCCTATGATACAGTGATCCTTGCACCTGTGCAGTATCCAGTCATTTCATTGACATCCGATACATTTACCTGTGCTGAAACACTTGTTCCTGTATCCGTGCAGATTGATATCCCGCAATTCACTATTGCATGGGTGGACCTGAATGGAGATACCTTGAGTACAAACTCACCAATGCAGGTTATGCAACCCGGCCCTTTTATAGCCTCTGTCAGTGGTCCAAATGCATGTGAGACGAGAGATACGATCACTGTGCCGTATGACACTTTGCCACCTGTACCTCAAATAGCGGCTATCGGGGAGATTCGCTGCCAGACAAGGGATGTTACGTTGGATGCCTCTGGATCAACACCATCACCCTTGGTCTTTTCATGGACGACTGGTACCGGCATTATATTAAGTGACCCTTCGATCATTCAGATTCAGGTGAGGGACACAGGCTATTATTATCTGACCATCGTGCGAACTGACAATGGCTGCATCTCACGAGATAGCATATTACTGGTTGAACATCCAGATGCTATAACACTTGCATACCTGGCAGTTACTCCTCCAGAATGCAGTGGTGATGAAAATGCTTCCATCACGATAACTGATCTTGAAGGAGGATTATCACCCTTGCAGTATCAGCTGAATGGGGGAACAATACAATCCAGTCCTGTTTTTGATGGGCTTGAAGCCGGGACGTTTATTCTGCAAGTTTCCGATGCGGAAAACTGTGTTTTTGACACGACAGTAATCATAGCACAATCTTTTTTATTTTCTATTGATGCCGGACCTGATCTGGAAATCCATCTGGGGGAAAGTATCGAGCTTTCAGGGATGACAGACCTTGCGCCCGTGGATATTTTGACAGATCAATGGGATTCAAATGATGTCACACTTTGTTCCAATTGCCCGGTTTTTGAAGTAAGCCCTCTTGAGACCACTACCTATACCTATCAGCTCACGTCGCAGAGTGGATGTGTCAAATCTGATGAGGTTGTGGTTTTCGTCCTTGAAAAGGGCAAATATTACATTGCTAATATCTTTTCACCAAATGGGGATGGGGTCAATGATGAAGTCCGCGTAAATGCTTCCCCAGGGATAGAACGTGTGTTGCAATGGGTCATCTTTGACAGGTGGGGAAATGCTGTTTTCGGCCATACAGATTTTGATCCCGCTGATGAAGGTATATTCTGGAATGGATTGACATCAACAGGGGAGTTTGCCAATCCTGGAGTTTTTCCTTATATCCTTGAGGTACAGTTGATTAATGGAAAATCTGAAGTGTATCACGGAAATATTACGGTCATCCGGTAAGCGTATTCCTATGGTTGCGTATCTGTAAGAAAAGGCATCGCCCTAGCAAATCAAGATTGCGTCTGCGGTGATGATATGTTTTTATATATTTAACCTTGCAAGAATAAATGAATTGTAAAACAAGTAGAAGCATGGTTTCACCCAAATCACACCTGGTTTCAGGTTTTTTTATTTACCTCAGTCTCCTCTTTTCTGCTGTTAACACCTATGGTCAGTGTAACCCGGAAGAAGGTGGCGCTACCTGCCAGGAGGCTCCATTGGTTTGTCTCAATGATCTTTGTGATGCAACTGAGCAGAATCAACCTGATGGTTCTTATACCGGGTGGTGTGGTCCCAATACGGCCATTCACAATCCTCAATACTTTCAATTCATTCCAATTTTCCCGGACGTTTTTTTCCAGGTTATGGTAGGGCAGTGTTCAGGTGGTCAAAATGCACTTCAGGCAGCCATCGTAAATGCTTGTCCATGGACCGGAGCCAATGAGGTGCTGGATTGTAACCCCGGTTCACCTGAAGGTAGTACGTTTACACTTTCCGCTACGGGTTTGGTTGTTGGACAAATTTACTACCTGGTATTTGATGGAAGTGCTGGTTCGCAGTGCGACTATACCATTGAACAGGCTACAGGTGTATTCACGCCGCAACTAGCCAATGACCTTGAAACAGTTGAAGCAGATCCAACGTATGTTTGCCAGGGCTACAACAACCTTATGCTGACAGCCTCTCCTGAAGTTGAGAATGCGCATGGATATTGGTGGGTGCCGGAATGGGATGGAGATACGATTGAAACAATAGATCCGGAACTTACACTCGATGTTCCATCTGATGTGCCAGCTGGTATGTATGAAATCTGTGTCAGAGCTTTCAGCGGATGTGATACAGCCGACTTTGAACTATGTGTAGAAGTGGAAGTGTATGAAATACCTGATGAAGTTAAGCCTCCAGAGACATTCTGTCCAGAAGAGTTTCCATTCAATTGGGGATCAGTTACGATTTCAGGACCTGATGAATATTTTCAAAACTTTAATACAGCCGAGGGTTGCTCGTTTGATAGCAGTTGGGTGGTAGAGGAATATCCTGAGGTCCCTCTAGGCATACTGGATACACTTCATTGTCAGGAATCTCTTTTTTATGAAGGAGAATTTTACGATGATGCAGGCACCTATGATCTAGAATACCCAGGCATGGGATTAAATGGTTGTGATTCTACTGCCGAATTAAATTTGACCCTTGCAGCGCTTGATGCTTTCATAGAACTGACCTGTGAAAATGGAGAGTTTGTACTCACTGTTTTAATTCAGGAATTACTCCCTTCCAATGCCGATATCGAGTATGAATGGTATGAAACTGGCGTACTCATATCAACTGAAACGCAATTGAATACGCTCGATGGAGGCGTGTTTGATGTGATCATTGAAGTGATTACACAGGCTGGTTCTTGCTTCTTCCCATTGGAAACATTTGCTTTTAATGCAGAAGATTTCAGACCAGATCCACCGAACCTAGGATTTACAGATACCTTAGTTTGTGCACAATCAGGTGTTTTCTTCGAAGTAATTGTTGATCCCTTTGAAGATCCTTTTACATATAACTGGAGTGGACCATCCAATGTACCGATCTACCAGGATGATTCTTCTATTGCTGAATTTGATTTCTCTGCATCAGGTCCTGCAGAAATATGTGTATACGCAACAAATGAATGTGGTGACGGTCCTCCATTCTGTTTTATGGTGGATATCCAGCAAACCCCTGTTGCGGATTTTTCCTATGATCTTGATGTTTGTGCCGATCAGTCGAACATTGTCACCTTTACCGGATCAGCCAGTGCGATTGCAGAAGTCATCTGGGATTTTGACAATCCAACCACACTGATGGGTTCCGGACTCGGACCCTACACAGTAAGCTGGGCTGTACCCGGAGATAAAGTAATAAATCTAACAGTGATCGAACCTGGGTGTGATACTGCTTACAACTCAGGTATTGTAACCGTTACTACGATGCAGCCACCGGTGGTCAACTGTTCATCAACCATTAATTCCGTATTTTTTGAATGGGATGATGTAGCAGGTTCAAGTGGTTATCTGGTTTCCATCAATAACGGTGCACCTGTACCGACAGCTACCAGTGAGTGGTTTGTGGGTTCATTGACGCCGGGGACAATTATCAATATAACGCTTACGGTAGTTAGTGCCGGACCATGTCCCGATATAGTAGTCATGGCTAGTTGTACTGCTGAAGATTGTCCTCCGCCGGTCATCATTCTTTCAGGCCAGGATAGTGCATGTTTGAATAATCCCACCATCATCGATCTTGATGCCCTTGTCAATGGAAATCCAGATCCAGGCATCTGGGCTGGTCCGGGGATCATCGACCCTGTTCTGGGATTGTTTGATCCAAAGGTTGCAACTGCTGGAGCGCACCAAGTCACGTTTACGGCTACAGTCAATGGATGTCCATTTACGGAGCCATACCTTATTACAGTATTTGATTCGCTGACAGCTGACTTTGTGCTTGATCCTGTCATCTGTATTTCAGATGCAGCAGGACTTACCTACACAGGTAATGGGTCAGCAGGTGCGGTTTATGATTTTGACTTTGGAACTGCCAATGTAATTGCAGGTGCAGGAGCTGGGCCTTACCAGTTGGATTGGGTCACGGCTGGTTCAAAAACCATAAGATTGCAGGTGAGTGAGAATGGCTGTTCATCTGATATCATTTCGCATGTAACTAATGTTATTGCCACCCTCAATGCACCAGTTATCAACTGCAGTCCGAATACCAGCGGTATTCTTTTTTCGTGGATAGTTGATCCGGCTGCCTTCGGACATGCAGTCAATACCCTTGTAGGACCGGTTGGAACACCTGTAGGAACAGATAGTCTTGATTTTACCGGACTCACGCCTGGAGATATTGTAGAAATTGAAATCATCAGTATATCTGCCGGACCTTGTCCTGACAGAAGAGATACCTTACAATGTATTGCACGCCTGTGTCCAGCACCGGTGATAGCTATAACGCCAGTAGATGATATCTGTCTCTATCCAGGCACCTCATCGTTTAGTATGGAAGTCACAGTGACCAATGGAGCGGGTAGTGGCACATGGGCAGGCAACGGTATAACGAATGTAACCACTGGCAGATTTGATCCAGCGATAGCCGGTGCAGGAGCGCATCAGATCACTTACAATTATAATGACGATGGATGCGATTTTGTTGAAAGTGTAACCGTCAACGTCTATGATGTACCAGGTGCATTTATCAGCAACACTGATCTTATTATCACCTGTGCTGCAGGATCAATCTTCCTTGATGGTAGCGGTTCATCCGGAGCACCATTAAGCTATCAGTGGACAACAGATGTTGGCGTGATTGGATCAGGTGAGACTTCACCTATTGTTGAAGCTGTTGCACCCGGGGTATATCAATTACTGGTAACAAATACGATATCAGGTTGTGTTGATTCTATATCAGTTGCAGTGGGTCAGGATTCAAATATTCCTACTAGCGATCCGGGACCTGACAAAACCATTACCTGTGATAGTTTAAGTTTTACGTTAGGTGGTGCATCAACAACGGGACCTGATATCATCTACATCTGGACAACTCCTGATGGTAACATCGTGGGGCCAGCTGACGGAATTTTTATAACCGCCAACAAGGATGGAGCCTATAATCTCATCGTCAGAGACACTTTGACCGGCTGTCAAAGTTCCGGCAGGGTAGATATAGGAATAGATACAGCTGTAGCTAGCATCATACTGACAGCAGGTGATACGATCGACTGTAATACGTCCATTTCAAGTGCACAATCAATGCTGGGGGGCCCTGTCGCTGACTACAATTTGAGTTGGACTACAATCGATGGTACTATCGTAGGCGATAATACTGGTTCTGACATTGATATATCACAGGGTGGAACATATACCCTCACCATTGACAATAAAAATAATGGCTGCCAGAATAGTGAAGATGTGTTTGTACCCGAGAGTGATGAAATCATAGATGCCGTTAATGCAAGCGCGACTAATGTGATTTGTAATGGAGATAATAATGGTAGCATTACTATAAGTGGAATCATAGGAGGTTTGCCGCCATACACATATGTATGGTCAGGAACGGTGCAGACGGGTACTAATCTTACAAATCTTGGTCCGGGCATCTATGCGCTGACGGTTTCAGATCAGAATGGTTGTTCGTTTGTAACATCATATACAGTTACAGAGCCGGCACAAGTCACGCTAAGTGTTGGACCGGATATGACAGTAAGAGCCATGGATTCTGTAGTCATTTCAAACATTACTAATCTGACACCTGGGGCTATTGCAGGTATGAACTGGACAAATGGAGAAGGAACGATTAATTGCCCGGGTTGTCCCACGATCACTTTTATTGCTTCTTCCAGCACAACGATTACTTCGATGATTGTCGATACTTCCGGATGTGATGCTACAGATTCTATGCGACTCACGGTCGTCGTACCGAAAATATATTATATACCGAATGTATTCTCTCCAAATGGTGATGGGGTCAACGATTATTTTAATATCTGGGGCAGATTCAATTTGATCAATATTGGTTACCTGAAGATATTTGACCGCTGGGGAAATCAGGTATTTGAAAAGATTGATATCCTTCCAAATGTCGAGGGTGAAGGCTGGGATGGTAAGTTTAAAGGCGAACCTATGCAACCAGGTGTTTATGCATTCAGTACAAGACTCGATTTTGAAGATGGGAAATCTGAATTTGTTACTGGTGATGTGACGATTGTAAAATAGGAGCTAGGAAATAGGAGCTAGGAGCTAGGAAATAGGAGCTAGGAAATAGGAGCTAGGAAATAGGAGCTAGGAAATAGGAGCTAGGAAATAGGAGCTAGGAAATAGGAGCTAGGAAATAGGAAAT